>Ga0115031_1000057_pt1 | contig 68242 bp, 67 predicted proteins | sample Maine_Asex4_meta_FD_87301 | JGI IMG/M metagenome (GOLD analysis project Ga0115031, IMG submission 87301) | Marine algal microbial communities from Maine, USA - Maine_Asex4_metaG | ecosystem: Host-associated > Algae > Red algae > Unclassified | place: Maine, USA | collected 2015-01-05
TCATGGTGAAGGATGCTTAGACGCGATTGAGCAAGGTAAGTATAATCAAGCGACGGCGGACTTGGCTGAAGCTGCTGTTTTGACTGCCTCAACACAAGAGGATGGCGATTCTGTATCGATACCTGGAACATGGTCCGGTTTGGGTAATGGGCCAGAAGATGACCCTGAATGTACAGCCATGGCAGCTAGGGTGCAAGCGGCAAAGCGTGTACTGAGAACACTTGGTCAATGTCAGATAGTTGATCCCGCATCGTTGCTCGAAGTAAAGAGGTTGGCTTGGTTAGAGGCGGCCACTGCGAGGTCTATAAACAATCAAAGATGTTATAGCGGCGGTGACCCTACCCATCAAGATGAAGCGGCAATCGCTTGGAAACATACCGGCCAATGCACTAGGTACTTGGCAGGTGATTTTAGAAGGTTTTGAATATAGGCTATGGAACTTACAGAAAAAATTACATCAGCATTTGAACATCGTAAAAAACCGGCGGTTTTATCTACGTCTACGTCTGCAGCATCGTGTGAGTACACGGCCAAAGAATTAAACAATTTTGCACATAAAACCTGGTATGAAATAGATTGTGATCTCATTGATGATAGCGTCGATGGAATCGCAAGTTTTACAGGAGACGCATACTGCTATTTTTTACCCGGAATATTAATAGCGGGTATCGAGTCGGGTAATCGGAATTTGTCAGCATTTGATCGGATCATCGACAAACTCGATCGATCTCCAGTTGTCGAGTATTGGGACGATAGTTTTTTGTCCCGGTGGCCTCTGTTAACGGTGACGGAAATATCGGCTGTTCAGGAATGGTTGCAATGGTACTTTGACGAAGAATTTGACCAATGGGGCAATACCCATGAGAGATGCTTTGAAACGCTGGAACTGCTAAAAAGTCAGAAGCAGTCAGAGGATGGATAAAATCCGCTGGGAAGGCATCTAGTTACAAGTGAGCATACAGAGCGTGGTTTTTCCTGCTTAGAGCGTTACCATTACGACCATTAAATATTACCGCCTGTAATTACATTATAAATCATGTCCATCATAGCGATTAACCCCCAAATAGGGGTGACCGGAAAACCTTTCAATATCGCATCCTATGCATTGCTTACACATATGGTGGCGCAAGTGGTCGGCTTGGAAGTGGGTGACTTTGTCCATACGCTGGGTGATGCGCATCTTTACAGTAATCATATGGAGCAAACGCAAGAACAACTAACGCGTACACCAAAGGCATTGCCGCAACTGCGTTTGAATCCGGACGTGACCGATTTATTTGGCTTTAAGTATGAAGACATTGAGTTAGTTAGCTACGAAGCTGACCCAACTATTCGCGCGCCTATTGCGGTTTGAGTGAAATTAGTCTAACGCTTTGATCACAGCGGTTGTGGTCAGCTGTTAAAGCGCATTGACGAAGAGGTATACGAACAACTCTCCATTGAGCATAGCGGTATTATGTGACTAAGCATATCCGCTTCAAGCCTAACGACAACTGACGTCGCGTAGCGATACGCAAGCTACCCCTCTCCCTTTACGTCTACGCTTGTGTGAGCGTCTTGGTGTTAAGCGATTTACGCCAGCGCTTGCGCCTTCAATCCGCTCGAACACTTGTCATCTCAGTCTCCCACCTCGGGCCTAGCGTTGCGCGATTGGAAAGCTGTGTGGGAAAGAAGAAATGGTGTACCGTTAGACTGGACCAGAGTCACCGCATGATAGTTTGAAGAAGCCGAAAACGGATAATTGTGATATGAGACGTAGTTGTGATGGAATGACTACATGTTCAGCCGTCATGTGGGCAATGACGCATGGACAAGCGTGTATTAATGCTAGAAATAAAATAATGGGTGTCTGTTTTAGGGGTGGTAATGCAGTGCATCAAAATGAAGTAGTGCGTGCGTCAGAGATCTTGGGTAAATGTGCAGTACAAGCTGTTCGATTGAACTGTCCGGGTTTTTGAGTTAGTCATGTAAGAGGTATTGAGATTCGAATTATGGAAAAATGAAAATAGTGAATTTTTAACTATTAAACTAATTCGACATTGGATGAAATCTGGTCAGCTAAAAGAATTTTTTATTAAATATGCCTTCTAATAGTTGGTGCTGGTATTGAATTTTAATTTTGCATATTCAATTAGAGCTGGGTCTCTTAGAATATCACTTTCTATCAATGCTTCTAGCCTTTCTTTTGCAATCGAATAATGTTTAGATAATGAGGAGAGCCCTCTGATGCCACTCTCTACACACGCAGGATTGGGTAAGGTTGTACAGAACTCCATTGCTTCACAGAAATTGATATTTAATATTTCTTTGTCTGGGTGCTTTCTAGTAGATGTGAGAGGAGTCTTACTCCAAAAATTGTAGCAAATCCATTTTAAAGAATTTATTTCAAAGCGAGAGTTATTAGTCAGCACATGCTCACAGCGTGTGTTAAAGCCTTGCACAAACAGTTGTTTTATAGACTCTATAGCCTTGATTCTTGCATTCATTGGTGCTGGTCCATCACGAAGATCAAAAGACATATTTGAATAGTCGTTGTCCATAATATAGACGATTCCATTCGCTATTTGCCAGTTATTAAACTGCTGTGTATCTTGGCTAAAATTAGTGCACATGCGAGTGAATAGCTCAACCACTTCGTAATGGTCAAAATAGCGCATGTCGTGATTACTATTAAATTGCCACTCTCCATCCTTTTCATCGTGATTGAAAAGGAATTGCAACCATTCTTGGTAACGAGCTTCGGAGGTCATAAAACTATCCTTGATGGGAGTTACTATTTGTATATTTCTTGCCTGAATCAGTTGTATTTTACCATGTAGCCCCTGTGGCCAACTCAACATTAGCCTTTTCAATATTAGCCACTGCAACACGAGTATCTGCTGACTCTGCGGATACAGAAGAGAACCATCAACAGAATTCAAGTAATAAAAATACACAGGATAATAGTAATCGACCACATCATACGGTTATGCAAGCTGCGGGTACGTATTCTCTTGATGGTTACGCAAACAACAAGAAGGATCCTAAGCAAGGTGCAAGCGGTGATTTATATGGACGTATAGCTCCAGCGAACTATGATGACGGAATCGGCGCCATTGCGGACGGACCCCAACTGCGTTTCATCAGTAACCGGGTGTTTGCTGATGGTTCGCAAAATCTGTTTTCAGAAAATTCAGTTACTCAATGGGCGTTTAACTGGGGGCAATTTCTCGACCATACGATAGGGTTGCGCGAAAGCGGTTCAGAACCAATAGAAGTTAGCTTTAATAGTTCAGATCAGTTGGAATATTTTTCCAATAGCGGAGAGAATATAACAGTAACTCGTAGTGCCAGTAGTGCAAACACGGGCGTGAGTACAGCGCGTGAACATGTTAATACCGTCAGCAGTTATATTGACGCTTGGGCAGTTTACGGTGGCACTGAAGAAAGGCTTGAGTGGCTACGTGCAGGACCTCTTGATGGAGATCTGAGTAACAATAGCGCAAAACTATTGTTGTCCGCCGATGGCTATTTGCCAACAGCGAGAGCGCGAGGTAATGCGGCAGCTGCGCCTGTTATGGAACGGGTTGGAATGCTTCGAGCATTGCCGAATGCAGACGATATAGTCGTTATAGCGGGCGATCAACGAGCGAATGAAAACATCGCTTTGACAGCCGCTCAGACACTTTTTGCGCGTGAGCACAATAGAATAGTTGACCAGCTGCCCTTAGCATGGTCAGAGCAACGCAGGTTTGATACAGCCCGGCAAATGGTAATAGCAACTCAACAATACATTACCTACAATGAATTCTTACCTGCTGTGGGTCTGCTTATTGATCCCGCGACGCAATACAAACCCAGTATTAACGCAAGCATATCTCACGAATTTGCGACGGTAGGTTACCGAGCGCATAGCATGATTCATGGTGAAATTGAATTAGAAGTCAAAGCAGATCGATACGACTCCAGTCAGCTGGATTCTTTTAAGGCGCAGGGAATTGAAGTTGAACAAACAGGTGATGAAGTTGAGATAGCGGTACCTTTGAATATCGCGTTCGCCAACCCACAACTAGTGACCAGTCTAGGTTTGGGGCCGATCGCTGCTGGGCTTGGCGGTGAACCTCAATACAAGAACGACGAGACCATCGACAATCAGTTGCGCAGTGTTCTATTCCAAATACCAAACCCTGATATTGCTAATCCCGATGCTTGCCTTGATGGTCCGAACCTACCTCAATGTTATTTGTTAGTGTCAGATGTTGGTTTGTTAGATGTGTTTAGAGCTAGAGATCATGGCATTCCCGATTACAATGCACTTCGCATAGCTTACGGCCTTCCTCCAGTACAAACCTTTGTCGAGTTAACTGCAGAGCTCTCTGAAGAGTTTTCAACTGATGATCCTGAGATTGACTTAACTGATCCTATAAATGATCCCAGCATCATGGACTACATTGAGTTAAGAAATCTTGATGGGGAACTACTTACTATTGGTTCTGATGAGGCTGATGCGGAAGCCGTAGTGGGTATAAGACGATCAAATTTGGCCGCTCGGTTAAAAGCTATCTACGGGACTGTTGATCAATTAGACGCATTTGTTGGAATGGTTTCAGAGCCTCACTTGATAGGTAGTGAATTTGGTGAGTTGCAACATGCGATGTGGAAGGTGCAGTTTGAGGCTCTTCGCGATGGTGATGCAAATTTTTACTTATGGAATCGTCAGCTGTCGAAAGTACTAGAGCAAGTGAAGCCGCTTGGATTGACCTATCGGCAGACGTTAGCCGATATTATTGTCAATAATACGGATGTTGAAGTGGATGAGATACAGGCAAACATGTTTTTAGATAAATATCAGTGGGTGAAGCGGGGTGGCATTTTTGCTGCCTCGTATATTGAGTGGATAGGTTCTTATTTCTTACACACTTGAATGTCACTATTTACTCTGACAGATTTCAATAGCCTTTGAGATAACAATGATAGAGTACTCAAACCTTGTAACTTCGATACTCGTTAAGGAAGAACGTTGAGATGAATAATATACTTAGAGTAGGGTTGTTAAGTCTTGTCCTTGTGTTGGCGACTGGATGTAGTAGTGACAGAGGGAACACCCCTGAACTTACAACTGGACCAACAAACGAAGCTACAACTGGAACTACAACCGAAGCTACAACTGGGGCTACAACTGGAGGTACTACTGATCCTACAACCGGCTCCACAGACGCAATACCTGTCTCAGACAGCTCTAAACCAAACATTCTGTTTATTATTTCAGATGACCAGGGATTGGATGCATCGGCCCAGTACTCTGTCAGTTCAGACTTGCCAAATACTCCTGTCATTGATGCATTGGCGAATCGTGGTTTAGTTTTCGATAATGCTTGGGCTACACCGTCGTGTACTACGACTCGAGGATCCTTGATAACTGGCCAACATGGTATTAACAGTGGCGTTACTACCACGCCATTCTTGCTTGACCCAAACTCGATGACACTGCAGCGCTATCTGGCCAATGGCGACTCCTCAAATTCTTACGCCTCAGCGGTGATTGGTAAATGGCATTTGGCTGGTGGGAATACACAAAATCAGTTGTCGCACCCCAATGATGTAGGCGTTGATTACTACGCAGGAAACATCAGTGGTACGTTATCCAGTTACACAAGCTGGCCACTGTTAATCAATGGAGTAGAAACTCAGTCTGATACATACCATACAACGGCGGTAACCAGTCTTGCTATTGATTGGATACAAGAACAATCTGCTCCCTGGTTTATGTGGTTAGCATATGTCAGCCCGCACTCACCATTTCATCTACCACCGATTGGTTTGCATACACAAAACTTGTCAGGTGATGCCACTGATATAGTGAATAATCCACGGCCCTACTACTTGGCTGCTATTGAAGCGATGGACACGGAAATTGGTCGTTTGCTGGATTCGCTTTCAACTGAGGAACTAGACAATACGTTGATAATCTTCGTCGGAGACAATGGAACGCCGAGAGCCGTTATCGATACGGCGTCGTATGAATCTTCGCACGGGAAAAATTCATTATACGAAGGTGGTATCAGAGTGCCAATGGTCGTTGCAGGCAAAGGCGTTAGTCGACAAAATGAACGAGAAAAGGCACTCGTCAATACGGTGGATTTCTATGCAACTGTTGCAGAAGCTGCGGGGCTTGGCGAGCCTGCTGAAACCGATAGTATGAGTTTTTACGGATTGCTAAGCGATGACAGCAGCCCAACACGCGATCATAATTACAGTGAGTTTGTAGGTACAAGTGTTGATGGTTGGACTGTGCGTAATGAGGACTACAAGCTGATGGTGTTGGCCGATGGTAGTCGTGAGTTTTATCGTTTGGATATCGACCCGCGAGAGGTGAGTAACCTTATCAATCAAACTTCTCTTTATGGCGATCAGATAGATTCCTTAGCGGCAGTAGGATTGCAGATTCGCTCAGAAACCAACACGAGCGTGCCATCGGGTCCAATAGATATCACTGGCTCAATATTGGTTGATCAATCCATCAACTGCGATGCCTACGTCAATGACTATACCTCTAGTGCTAATGACGTTTTCAACAACCAGTTCTTTAATGGCGATCTTAATATCTCAGTAGATAATAGTCACTGCGTGTTAACCACCAATGCTATTCCGAACCATGATTTTAATGACTCTGGCTCAAGTTTCCCTAACACCGTGTCCGCACAGAACGTTGAGTACCGGATACCAATATCACCTGTAATTGCTAGTTCAGTTACTCCGTTATCACTAAGTGTGGATAATGCGATCATGCTAAACGGTGTAAAGGTAGATATTTTGGCTGCAGGGTGCTTTGGTGTAGGCAATGGCAAGATAGGATGCAATGATAACGACCAAGCATGGCGATACGACCCAGCGAATCCGAGTGGTGGCTTTAATATTGATAGTCATAATGCGCATACTCAACCTGATGGAACCTATCACTATCATGGTGAGCCGAATGCATTATTTTCATCAGACGATGTCATTGAATCACCGGTGGTAGGCTTTGCCGCAGACGGCTTCCCTATATTCGGCAGTTATATTGATGACGGTAGTACTATACGAGCTGTTCAATCCAGCTATCGATTAAAAAGTGGTGCAAGACCGACTGGCAATGGACAGCCTGGTGGTACGTACGATGGTACATATAGAGACGACTACGAGTACGTCGACGGACTAGGGGACTTAGACCAATGCAACGGTATGAGTGTGGGTGGTAACTATCGATACCATATTACGGCAGCCTATCCGTACGTACTAGCTTGTTATGCAGGTACACCAGACGAGTCTTTTTCTAAAAGTAGTAACCGTTAAGTAAAATCTACTTTGCGTGTCTCGTGAGTAAACAGCGCTCTAGATGCTTCGACGTGGTCAAGAATGTCGTCACATTTCCACCCCGACAGCTCGTCAAAATCGAATCACTTGAGTATGCTGTTCGATATGAAAACTATTCTCGCTCTTTCGCCCCATGGCTCCTTTTATTTAACCGTAGGTGATACCAATACAGCTATTCACGCTGATGTGCTGAGTCTGCTGGCTGAGAAGCGTATTAGTGAAGCTCTGTTTGTTATGGCGGCTGATAAATCGATGGCTTTGCCACCGGTGTATCAGTACTGGCGCGAATTCGGTGTGGAGTATCTGCGCGATCGCTGCAAAGCACCAAGCAATGAACCGTTGCAGCGAATCGATGCACTGTCGAGCGAGCGCGCGCAATCACTAGTCAATAATGCTGCGCCGATGATCGGTGGCGAGTACTTGAACGCAGAACTGCTGCAGCGGCTGTGGACCGAGCTTGACGATTGGCTACTCGCTGAAGTGCAACAACATCATGCAGGTTTTCACGTCTTCCTCAAATCACGAGCGCCACAGTGGCACGCCAGTGGTCAGGTGTATTTTCATTTGGCTGAGAACCGCAACGATCCTGAGCGACCTTTTGCTTTTATGGCAACCTGGCTGCCACAGCAAGATGGAGGGGGATCACGGCACCAACCCTTGGCGACAGCGCTAACCCATTATGCTGAGAAAGGTCAGAAAAAAAGACTGCTTGAATTACTTGAGCCGATTGTATTAGCCAGCAAGAGCAGTGAATTGATTGAAGAGCTTGTTGACAGTAAAGCCATCTACAAGCCGCAGGCATGGGGCATAAAACAAGCGTATGATTTTTTGCAACAAGTGCCGTTGCTGCAACAGAGCGGAGTGATTGTACGGCTGCCTGATTGGTGGGCCAAGCGGGCAAAACCCCAAGTACAGGCAGTGTTAAGCACCGCCAATAACAGCGTGCTCAGGACTGAAGAGCTCTTACAATTTAACGTTTCCGCTGTTCTCGACGGAGAGCCACTAAACCCTGATGAGTGGCAAGCGTTAATGCAAAACGATACTGGGCTGATGTTGTTGCGGGGGCAATGGGTAGAGGTTGACCCCGAGAAACTAGGCGAAGCGATGCAGCACATGGGCGCACTTGAAGCCTTGGCTGATTCTGATGGCTTGAGTTTTTTTGAAGGTATGCGTTTGTTGGCCGGTGCAGACTACGCAGAGGCGGGTGGTGCTGATGAAGTTCAGTCTCAACCGTGGCGTTTTGTGCAAGCCGATGAAAACCTGTCTGACCTGCTACATAAAATTCGGCATCCTGAAGTGCTGCGCAGTAGTTTGCCGGGCGCGTCTTTAAAGGCTGAGCTACGCCCCTATCAAAAAGAGGGGGTACGTTGGTTATGGCAGCTCAATCAGCTAGGGCTGGGAGCCTGCTTAGCCGATGACATGGGCTTAGGCAAAACCATACAAGTGTTGTCGTTGTTATTGCTGTTGAAAAAGAGCAAGGTTAAGTATCCCAGTCTGCTCGTATTGCCCACATCATTGTTGGGCAATTGGCAGGCAGAGATGGCCAAGTTTGCACCGTCGTTGAAAGCGTGTTTTGTTCATAGCGCGATGGTTGATAAAAAACAATTGGCGCAGTGGGCGCAGCAAGGTCTGCCTAAAAACATCGATGTGGTTTTGACCAGCTATGGGACACTGCCTCGGCAGTCGTGGTTGCAAGAGCCTCAGTGGCATACGGTGATTCTTGACGAGGCACAAGCAATCAAAAACGCTGGCTCGCGGCAATCCAAAACGAGTAAATCTCTGCGTGCGATGCACCGAGTTGCATTAACCGGTACGCCGATAGAAAACCGGTTGTCTGATCTTTGGTCGTTGTTTGACTTTATTAACCCTGGATTGCTGGGTAGTTTTCAACAGTTTAAACAATTTAGTAAAGCACTTGAGCAGCGCGAAACAGAACAGTACGCACCGCTGCGTCGATTGGTGCAGCCTTATATTTTGCGCCGCCTTAAAACGGATAAAACGGTCATTAGCGATCTACCCGACAAGAGTGAGGTGTTGGCTTGGTGCGGGTTGACTAAACGTCAAGCAGTTTTATATCAAAAAAATGTAAACGAGCTTGCCCACCTGTTACAAACCACTGTCGGCATGAAGCGACGCGGGGCTGTGTTGAGCTATATATTACGCTTTAAACAGATTTGCAATCATCCGTCGCAATTTCTCAGCGACAGTGAATTTAATGTGAAAGACAGTGGCAAGTTTCTGCGATTGTCACAGATATGCGAAGAGATAATAGAGCGCCAGCAAAAGGTATTGGTGTTCACCCAGTTTCGACAGTTATGTCAGCCGTTGGCGATTTTTTTGACTGATCTGTTTGGACAACCTGGTTTGGTTTTGCACGGTGGAACGACGGCTAAAAAACGCCAGCGGTTAGTAACAGAATTTCAGGCGGATGACGGTCCTCCTTTTTTTGTATCATCCCTAAAAGCAGGTGGTACCGGTCTTAATTTGACAGCTGCATCGCACGTCGTGCACTTTGATCGGTGGTGGAATCCGGCTGTTGAGAACCAAGCGACTGATCGCGCTTTTCGCATCGGACAAAAATCCAATGTCTTGGTGCACAAATTTGTTAGTCGAGGTACTGTAGAGGAAAAAATAAACGCGGTGCTTGAAGATAAAACAGCGATTGCAGATGGCGTACTCAGTGGGGCTAAAGAATTATCATTGACTGAAATGGATAACGAAGCCATCCTCGACCTTGTGCGCTTAGATTTGCAACACACGTCAACTGATTAAAGGATACAGCATGGCTAGGGACAGATGGCCCAAGTACGTACCCGTGGCAGAACGCAAAGCCAAAGTACAGAAAGCAATGACCGCGCTGAAGGAAAAAGGTCAAACGATATCACCGGTAGAGATTCAAGGACGCGCGATTGTGCGCACGTTTTGGGGGCAAGCATGGTGTGAGCATTTAGAAAAATTCAGAGATTATGCTAATCGACTACCGCGCGGAAGAACCTATGTGCGTAATGGTTCTGTGTGTCACATGGATATCACAGAAGGGCGCGTCGTTGCTATGGTCGCTGGCAACGAGATATATAAAATCGACATCAGCATTGATCCGTTGCCGATAGATCGATGGGAAGCTATTCAGAAACAGTGTGCTGGAAGTGTTGGCTCAATGGTGGAGCTGTTACAAGGCAAGCTTAGCGATAACGTGATGCGCAGTGTCACAGATCAACACAAAGGGTTGTTTCCTAAGCCATCAGAAATTCATCTAGAGTGTAATTGCCCCGATTGGGCAAGTCTGTGTAAGCACTTGGCTGCCGTGCTTTATGGCATTGGTGCACGACTGGATAACGATCCAAGATTATTGTTTTCGTTGCGCGGGGTAAATCAGCAGGACTTGATATCAGACAACATCAGTATTGATACGGGAAATGAAGTCCCTGAGTTAAGTGGAGACTTGGCTGATATTTTTGGTATTGAACTTGACCAAGGCTCATTGTCAGAGTTGGCAGGTGAGTTGGAGCATTCTGAACAAATAAACGACTTATCCAAGGTTAAAGCCAAGGTCAAATCAAAGGCTAAATCCAAGGTCAAATCCAAGGTCAAATCCAAGGTCAAATCCAAGGTCAAATCCAAGGTCAAATCCAAGGCTAAATCCAAGGCCAAATCCAAGGCCAAATCCAAGGCTAAATCCAAGGCTAAATCCAAGGCTAAATCCAAGGTCAAATCCAAGGCCAAATCCAAGGCCAAATCCAAGGCCAAATCCAAGGTCAAATCCAAGGTCAAGTCCAAGGCCAAATCCAAGGTCAAGTCCAAGGCCAAATCCAAGGCTAAATCCAAGGTCAAATCCAAGGTCAAATCCAAGGTCAAATCCAAGGTCAAATCCAAGGTCAAATCCAAGGTCAAGTCCAAGACTAATTATTAACTTTGCAAGAATTATAGTGTCAGGAAAGGCTACTCGGGCTAATGTGCATTAGTGTCATTTACGCATTTAGGGTAAAATTCGTCGGTGGACGTCATAGCAATATAGGGCCACGTAAGGATGCTCGGTGACTATGTGATGTACAAATAAAAACATTAAGCAAGTTGCCATTAGATTTTGCAGTGGCGACACTCTACCAGTCGATAACACGAATAATTTTCATGACTAGCAATTCTGATAATCCCGCCTGTATTGTCGCCATGATGATGGCGATAGATAATAATAAGCTCATCGGAAAAGGCGATGCAATGCCATGGCATATTCCGGGTGAGCAGATTTATTTCAAAGAAGTCACCATGGGTAAGCCCATCATTATGGGTCGGAAAACATACGACTCCATTGGCAGGCCGCTACCGGGCAGACCTAATTTCGTTGTCACTCGGAATGTAGAATGGTCAGCTGAAGGTGTTTATACCTGCACCTCTTTACTCGATGCAATTGATGGGGCAGTTCGGTTTTACAAAGCACTTGATGCAAAGTCAGCCGAGTCTGGCGCTGAAACAAAACCTGCAACACCACATGAAGTCATGGTCATTGGAGGGGCAGGGTTGTGTCGTGATGCAATGCCAATGATTGAACGAATTTATCTAACGCATATCGATCATGAATACGAAGGCGATGTTTGGCTGGATAGTTTTGAATGGGATGACTGGCAGATCAAGTCTAAAAAGGATATGCAGCATGAGCAGCTTGCGTATTCGTACTTGGTATTAGAACGCGCTATATAGTTTCAAGCCAAGGGTAAATGTGCTGAAACGAGTCAGTCCATTTTGCATAGCCAACAGATTACCTTGGTGCGGATATGCAACATGAGCTGTTAGCATATTCCTGTTTGGTGTTTGACCTACCGCCAGCTTGAGTGCTTTCGCTTGCCATGTATCGCAGATTATTGGTTTCGCGCGTTGGTTTAACGAAAACCAATTTTCACGGTATAGTCGACTGTTCCGCCAAAAACGACATCATCCGCTGGAGCGGTACCATTGGCTTCAGATTCAATTTTGTAACCGCTCGGTGCTTCAACATAGTCAAGAATATTCACACCTTGCATGACCATAACAATGTCGCGAACACCATCATTAGTTTCTGCAAATCCTGCTGGTAGTTCTGCCACTAGCTCTCGTTGACTCATACCGTTAATGTCGGCTTGAATATAGAGAGACAGAGAATTGATAAAAGCAAAATCATCAGCAATACCGTTCTCACTAGAATCTGTTTCAGTGTTTTCAGACTCGGGCAGAATACTGAGCGTTATTCCTGTGATTTTAATTTCATTCAGTACATCGTAGTCGTTTGAATTAAACGCGGCACTTGATTTTACGTCTAGATTGAATGGGGTAAATGCGGTCGGTAATATACTGGTCAGTCCACCACCTTCCACGCGGGTGGCGGGGATTTCTTCGTCTGCACTAAACGAACCCAATGATGTTCCTTCACAGCCTGTTAAAAAAACCGCGATAGCGGCAGTTACGTAAAGTAGAGGTTTGTGTTGCATGACCGACGTTAAATTGAGCGTATGTACCCCGGTGGCTGCAAGGATTTTGCCAATTGCCACAATTTGGTATTTTCGTAACATTGTTCAACTCAACGAGGTAACTCTTATTTTGTCATGCGCGGCTGGTCAGTGCCAATATTTTGCTGAACGTCGTCTAAATGGGCCCATTTGAGTATGGTGTTTGGAATGAAGAACACTTACGCTTTCACCCACACAGAATCAATCCATCATGTGGATAAGAAAGTCGGTGGCTGGTTTGATTTTGGTTTATCAAACACGGGTGAACTACAATCAGCAGCGTTTGCGAATAGCTTACAAGGTAAGTTTGGCATCAGTAATCCTGTGATTACGTGATCTGATCTGTTGCGAGCTAAAGAGACCGCAGAACTACTCGGATGAGCAGTGGGGTGTAAATGTAATGTAGAACCAAACCTGCGATAGATGAGCGATAGAATTGCATAAGGAATGCCGCAGTAATGGCTTGATCTGCGAATTAGGTGAATTTTCCGGGTAACGTTGGTGGAACAACGCATTTTCTGGAAGATGATTTTTGGCGCAATCGCAGCGTTCTGTTTTAAATGATATTTCTCATCTGAGACATTAAATTCAAACACCGTAATAGGCACTACAAGTGGCAATGAACGTATTTTAAGACCAAAAAACTGAGGTCTATCGAATGAGTGAAATAGAAACGTTGGACAGCCGTGTTGTCTATAAAAATAACTGGATGACCGTACGAGAAGATGACATTCGTCGAGCGAGTGGTTCACAAGGGATATATGGCGTTGTCGACAAGCCTGATTTTGTGGCCATCGTGCCTATTCATGAAGGTCGTATTCACTTAGTGGAGCAGTACCGATACCCAGTCCAAGGTCGATATTGGGAAATTCCGCAAGGGTCTTGGGAATCAAGCCCTGATGCAGATCATGCAGAGGTGGCAGCTGGTGAATTGCGTGAAGAGACTGGTTTGATTTCAAGTTCGCTTCAGTACGTGGGTCATGTATTTCAAGCGTACGGCTATTCTAACCAAGGTTTTCATGTGTTTTTGGCGACCGATTTAACATCAAGCAGCCAAGACTTGGATGCGGAAGAGGAGGGTCTCATTACCAAGAGCTTTGCGCTAGATGAATTTGACGCGATGGTAGTGTCTGGGCAGATCAAGGATGCAACGACTTTAGCCGCTTATGGACTGGTAAAATTAAAGAAACTAGTCATGAGCGATTAGTGGTCGGATGCGGTGAGTGTTCGATGAATTTCCCCGAAAAGTTAACCCATTTCAACGCATTACATTGAGCTTAGCGCGAATAGTATTGCGTAATTTAACCAGTGCTTCAAATTGATATAAGAACAGAATTTTCTGTTGGCTGACAGGCCCACCAGCTGTAGGCTTCTTGCTTAGAACGAATCGAGTGAAGATCTCAGCGGCATCTTCAACAGGATTAGTCGCTGAATATTCGCTGACAAATCGGTCTTCATATTGATTGTAGAAGTCTGCAATTGCATCCTCATCTTCGTTTGGTCCTATTGCTGCTGTATGTTCATCAAAAGACTCTTTCCAAAACTGTTGATAGAACTGATTAATGAAAGAATCAGACTCAGAGCAGCCCTCCATAATGGAATAATTTTGACAATCTCCCAGATTGTTCATATCGACTTGTCCTACGCCTAGAAAAACAATATGCCCAAATTCGTGAACGGTGGTGTGGATGAATTCGGCATCTTTGCCGTCTATGTAGTCTGCATTGTCGTATGCAATGATCCACTTGCCGGGCTGATTCTCATCTGTTTGCACGAAAGCCAATGTCTCGTCTTTGCCGTCGGTGCTGATTTGGAATTCTGATAGCGACTGGTTAAGTACACTTTGTGGTAATAGTGCTTTTGCAGAATTCCATATTTGACGAAATTGATCATCGTTCTCAGGCTGCTGGTTCTCAATGACGTTTAGTGTTAGGTCTGTTTTAACAGCGAATCTCGCAATAGCATCGTTTTGCTCGGTATCGTTTGCGTTATTGAGTCCACTACCTTCAAACTCGTTATCAATAAATTCATCAAATTCACCAAACGTCGCTATATCCAAATCATCGCATTGATCGTCAGTGAGTCCGTCACAATCGATATAACAGACGTCTTCTTCAGCATCGTAAAGCGCTCCAATAGGGCAGTTAGCATCAGTGTCTGAGTTGTCTATTGATTCATCAACTGGCATACCAGAGCTGCCAGCATCGACTGTAGAATCGTTGGTTATCGGATTACTGGAATTGCTGCAACTACTCAACGCAACGCTGAGTGTACAAGTGCACACAATTGATGCGCAGCGAAGACGTTGAGATAGTTGCATTGTTTTGATTAGTTATGTAATGAGATTATGTGTAAGGTGATCAGATAACCGCCGTCACCATAATCTCTACTTGAAAATCAGCCGTCGCTAAGCGAGGAGATTCAACACATGCGCGAGCAGGTGGGTTAGCGGTGTCGACCCACGCATCCCACACGTTATTCATTTCCGCAAAATCGTCCATGCTGGTAAGCCAGATAGCGGTTGATAATATATTCGCCTTACTACTGCCAGCGGTGGCTAGTAGTTTATCAATGGCATTTAGTATGTCTTCGGTTTGAGCTGTTATGCTGCCAGCTTTTGCGCCTTGTGCAACTTGGCCTGCAAGATACACGATGTCGTTGTGTACCACTGCTTGACTCATACGATTATTTGATTCGAAACGGGTAATGCTCATGTTATAACTCTCTAGTTTAGGGTTGAACAACAGATATAAAGTAAATTTTAATTTTAACTTGCTTGTCGAATTGGCAGTGGATGCGTGCACCCACGACGACAGTCATCGTTGCAATCGATTATGGTGCCATCCAGTATTATGTTTCCACTTGCCATTCAATCGTACCAACATTCCAATTCGAGTGAGGAGGCAGAAATGAGAATGAGCGAGTGTTTGAGAATCCCATTTTTGCATAATTATCGATTCCGATTGTTTAGCATAGAGTGTGAAAGCTGGCGACGTGGGTCGAGCTTAGCCGGCAATTATTTGCGCTATAAATACTCACTGCAATCAATTGTGGTAGCTACTCCAGTTTCTAGTGCGAGTCCTGTCAGTGAGCCACCCCAAACCGCACCTCGATCAAGCGGTATAACGTTGGATACGGCGAAACCTGGATGGCTACTCCAGTGACCAAATAATATTCTTCCTTCAATGGATTTGCGGCTTGGAACCGCATACCAAGGCACGAGATCCCTCGGCGCCTTGGAGGGGGCGCAGGTATTCGAAAAATCCAATTCGCCTTTACGATAGCAAAGTCGCATTCGAGTAAAGGCGTTAACGGCAAATCGTCGACGTCGATGCTTGCCAAGTTTGTTTGACCATTTCGCTGGTTTGTTGCCGTACATACGTTGAAGGAATTCAACGTAGTTGTCTGAGCGTAGGGCTTTTTCTACTTCGGATGCCATGTCTTTCGCTAAAGTTAAATCCCACTTTGGGTGAATGCCTGCATGGACCATAGTGACGTTGAGCTCTTCATTGCGATGCAGGAGTGGTAAGTGTCTTAACCAGTGAGTGAGATCATCAAGATCGTCGGCATTGAGAATATCGTCAAGTGTATCTCGGCCACCTGTGTGACGAATACCGTTGATCACTGCCAGCAAGTGCAAGTCATGGTTACCCAGCACACTAACAGCATCATCACCTAAGTCTTTAACAAAGCGCAGCGTATCTAGAGATTGTGGACCACGGTTAACCAGATCGCCAACAAACCAAACTTTATCGCGTCCAGGTTCGAAGTGCACTTTATCCAGTAGCCTTTTAAGTGGATCTAGGCATCCGTGCAGATCACCTATTGCAAAAGTGGTCATGAAAAAGTAATTTGCGTTTTCATCGAGACGTTTCGGTCGTTAGCAGTGGTAAAGGCTTTTTCCGCGTCCTCAATAGCAAAGGTATGAGAGATTAGCGATTTTACATCGATAAGTCCTGATTGCATTAGCTCTACTGCCATAGCGAATTCCTCATGAAACCGGAACGAACCTTTCAGGCTTAATTCTTTTGCAGTGATGGCCATCATGGGTAACGTCATATCGCCACCTAAGCCCAGCTGCATAATGACACCACCAGGTCTCAGAGCGGCAATGGCTGCACTTAAAGCTATAGCCGAACCTGAACATTCGAAGAGTACGTCAAAGTAACCTTTGTCGCTGGAGTAGGGTACGAGTGCATCAGCATTCTCGGTAACATTAATTGTCTTATCGGCACCCGCTGTCTGCGCTTGCGCCAGTGCATTAGCGGTGAGATCGGTTGCCACTATTTCAGCTGCACCAGCGCGCCGAGCGCATAAAATACTGAGTGCTCCAATGGGGCCGCAACCAGTCACTAGAACACGCTTACCAAGTAGCTCACCGGCGCGTCTTGTTGCATGTAAGGTAACTGCTAATGGTTCAGCCATAGCCGCTTCTCCTGCACTGAGTCCGTTGGCTACAACGCATTGCGCACCGAGCGCATTAATAACCTCACGGAACGCACCTTGAATATGTGGCCACGGCATAGCTGAGCCGTAGAACCGCATGTTCAGGCAATGATTATGCGTACCTTCCATACAGAACTTGCAGCTGTAGCAGGGACGCGATGGGGACAGTGCAACCAAATCGCCTTCTTTTACATGGCTTACGTTTGCACCAATTGTGCGTACGTAGCCAGACACTTCGTGGCCAAGAATCATTGGCTCGCGTAGTTTTACAGTGCCGAATCCAGCATTGTTGTAATAGTGCAGATCAGAGCCGCAAACACCGCCGGTGGCAACTTGAATTTGCACCTCGTCCGCGGTTGGTGGTTGCACTTCGTGTTCTTCAATTCGAAGGTCTTTTTTATCGTGTATGACGATGACTTTCATCGTGTTTCTACCGGGTTGTTTGTACGCTGCGAATCAATGGAAAGTCGGCATTCGTACCAATACCACTGAGCTTTGTGTTTTATCGTTACATACCAATATCGCGATTGAGGTATGCTCTAAAAGGACAATTAAAACACAAACAAGGGAGCTATTCGTGGCTAAAGGCGTTCAATTATTTGATTTAACCGGCAAGACGGCACTCATCACTGGTTCATCGCAGGGAATTGGACTCACTCTGGCTACGGGGCTCACTGATGCTGGCGCCAGCGTTGTATTAAATGGACGCGATACTAAAAAATTATCTGCAGCTGCCAAAGCTTTACGCGATACGGGTGCAACCGTTCACGCACTGCCGTTTGATGTAACTGATCATGCGGCGACCAAAACGGCAGTAGGTGAGTTTGAGAAAAATACGGGCCCGATCGATATATTAATCAATAACGCGGGTATGCAACACCGCACACCATTGCATGAGTTTGATGTGGAAAAATTTAATGAGTTACTGCAAACCAATATTGCTTCGGTGTTTAATGTTGGACAAGCCGTTGCCAATTTTATGATCAAGCGCAAAGCGGGAAAAATAATCAACATAGCGTCAGTGCAAACGGCACTAGCGCGGCCAGGTATCGCACCATATACCGCAACTAAAGGTGCGGTTGGCAACTTAACCAAAGGGATGGCAACCGATTGGGCGCAATACGGTTTAAACGTCAACGCAATTGCCCCAGGTTATTTCGATACACCGCTTAATGCGGCGTTAGTTAGCGATGCAGAGTTTTCCGCGTGGCTTGAAAAACGGACCCCAACAGGGCGGTGGGGCCAGCTCGACGAACTAATTGGTGCTGGAATATTCTTAAGTTCAGACGCATCAACGTTTGTGAACGGACACATCCTTTACGTCGACGGCGCCATCAGCGCTTGTTTATAATGGCCAGCGCGATAGCGATGGGCATTGCTTGTAGTGGGTGGCGCGGGGAGCGACACGCATTGTTTATAATGGCCAGCGCGATAGCGATGGGCATTGCTTGTAATGGGTGGCGCGGGGAGCGACACGCATTGCCGCTAACGCTCAATGCAGCGTGTGCGGAATAGACAATAAAAATTCAGCCACAGGTGCTTTGAATTCTTCGCCGCTATCGGACACCATCATATAGTTACCGCCCATGGTGCCCATAGATGTTTCCAACATAGCGCTACTGGTGTACTGAAAACCTTCGCCTGGTCTCAAATAGGGCTGTTCGCCAACAACACCGTCGCCATGAACTTCTTGAGTTTTACCATTGGCATCTTGAATAACCCAGTGGCGTGTAAGTAGTTTGGCTGCAATGTCACCAACGTTTTTAATGGTGATGGTATAGGCGAACAAGTATCGATCATTGTCTGGATCAGACTCTGATTCAATGTACATGGTATTTACATCAACCTTGATTGTATCGTTCATGTCGCTGTCCACAACAAGCTCACTCAATTAAATAAAGAAACGCTATGGTAGCATTTCTGCCAACAACAGAAACTGCTCAAGGGTCAGGGTTTCGGCCCGTGCTTGTGGGTCTATTCCGGCTTTGGATAACTCTTCAGCCGACAGGGTTTCTTTCATGTTGTTGCGCAGCGTTTTGCGTTTGTTCGCAAAGGCCATGCGAGTTGCTTGAGTTAGTTTTGTGATTGTGTCGCGAGAAGGTGTGTTCGCTAAAGGTTTGAGCCTAACAATCGCCGAGTGTACTTTTGGTGGCGGTGTGAATGCCGAAGGTGGGACTTCAAACAAGGCTTGTATGTCAAAGCAGCTTTGCATTAATACGCTCAGCCGGCCGTAAGCTCGGGTGCCTGTTTTTGCACATAGCCTATCGACCACTTCTTTTTGTAACATGGCGTGTATATCAAACACGTGCTCGCGTGAATCGAGCAAGTTCAATAACAGAGGGGTGCCAATATTGTAGGGTAGGTTCCCCACCACCCGTAATTGTTGGCCGTTCGCTATGGATGACCAATCGACTTTTAAAACATCGGACTCATGAATAACCAGCTTATCCAAATTTCGCGCTTTTAGTTTTGCAATTAAGTCGCGATCAATTTCAATGACCTGAAGTGTTTGAAGCCGGTCCAGTAGAGGGAATGTTAGTGCACCGAGTCCTGGGCCAACCTCAACAATCGGTTGAGTAGATGAAGGGTTTATGGAGTCGACGATACGATCGATAACATGGGAGTCGTTCAGAAAATTTTGTCCGAAACGTTTGCGAGGTTGGTGATTCAATTCAATGATTAACTCTGTTCGGCTGTCGCCATGGCAATGGCGGTAGCAATGGCTGAGTTCAAACTGCCAGATTCAATATTTCCAGTACCGGCTTTATCGATGGCGGTGCCGTGATCAACACTGGTACGAATAATCGGCAAGCCTAAGGTGATGTTTACGGCGCTTCCGAATCCGGCATATTTTAAAACGGGTAATCCTTGGTCGTGAAACATAGCAAGCACAGCATCCGCATCGTTAAGATGGTGCTGAGTAAACAGGGTGTCGGCTGGAAGAGGGCCAATAAGATTAAGACCTTGTGCACGACATTTTTCAAGTGTTGGAATAATGATGTCTATTTCTTCGCGGCCTAAATGACCGTCTTCACCTGCATGTGGATTTAAGGCACAGACCAAAATAACCGGGCTTTTTATCGCAAAACGGCTTTGCAGCTCGTTATGCAGTATGTGTAATACACGTGAAATACCTTGCTCAGTAATAGCCGCAGGAACTGCCGAAAGTGGCATGTGAGTCGTTGCGAGCGCCACACGGAAATCTCCTGATGCTAATAACATAACAGGGTCGCTGTTCGATTTTTCTGCCAAATATTCAGTGTGACCTGTAAAGGCGATACCGGCATCGTTGATGACGCCTTTATGCACAGGGGCTGTGATCATGGCATGAAAAGTTTTATCGCGACAACCCGACGCTGCAACATCTAAGATGTTCAATACGTATTGTGCGTTCGCCGAATTTAATACGCCTGTTTGTACAGAATGCTCCAATGGAACATCGGCAACGCAGAGCACACCTGCATCATCAGAACGGGCGGCGGCGTGGAGATCGAAAGCGCGAATTTCTAACGGCAGCGAAAGAGCAGCAGCGCGCTCTTGGAGTAGTTGCCTGTTGCCGATAGCAACTAGCTCGTAGTCACGTGTTGACTGTGCTTGTATAACCGTTAAGTCTGGGCCAATGCCAGCAGGTTCACCTGTGGTTAAAGCAAGGCGTAGCATCACTGAGAAGCCTGAGAGTTAAGTGTCATCAATTGCGTATTTCAACAAAAGATTCATCACGAAGTTCGCGAATCCAGCGCGCCGTTTCTTGTTCTATTTTACGTTGTCTAAGCGATTGCTCGGCTTGAGCGCGAACGGTTTCACTAGTGGAGTCGCGTTGTCGTCTTTCCATAACCTCAAGCAAGTGCCAACCGTATTGTGTGCGAAAGGGCTCGCTTACTTTCCCGGGTTCTAAACGCTGTGCTGCAACTTCAATTTCCTCCGGCATTTGCCCTTGAGAAAACCAAGGAAGCTCGCCACCAGAGGATGCGCTGTTTGGGTCTTCGCTAAACTCTTGAGCCATAGCGCTAAACGTTTCACCCGCTACTATTCGAGCTCTTACCTGAGCAAGCTTTTGTTGTCCATCGGCAGACTCGCCTGTAATGAAAATATGCCTGGCTAGTGTTTCTGCTCGAACTGCCTGTGATTGATCACTCTTTTGCGTTAACTTGACGATATGAAAACCGTTCTGACTGCGTAGTGGTTCGCTGATGTCACCAACAGACATATTAACCAGCGTGGTAGAGAGGAAGTCTGGTAGTTCTTGCAAGACACGCCAGCCAAGGTCACCACCTTCAAGTGCTCTTGCGCCATCTGAATTTGCAGCAGCTGCTTCCGCAAAATCGCTGCCTGCACGCAATTGATTTAACAAAGTGGATGCACGCGCTTGAATTTTGTTTACATCCGCTTGCGGGGCAGAAGGGGCAACGGCAAGCAGGATGTGTTGTACGCGATAACGTTGTTGCTGTTCACCTTTGTTAGACGCCGATACAAAGTCGTCGACCTCTTGTTTTGAAATGCGAATGCGTGATTGAACATCGCGTTGCACTAATCGCGTTAGCAACAGTTCGTGTTCAATAGACCCACGATAATGATTGTAGTCAAACCCTTGCGAGACTAATGTTTGCCGAAACTGTTGCGTGTCCATGTTGTTGCCATTAGCGACTTGTTCGATCGCTTGATTTACGCTGGATGCATCAATGGCTATTCCGACCTTGCTGGCGTGTTGGCGTTGTATTTCTTGATTAATTAAACGCTCTAGTACACGTTTGTTGAACACATCATCGCTGGGAAGGCTCTGGTTATTGGTTTGCGCTTGAAGCTTAAGAAAAGTAACTTCGGTGTTTAGCTCACTTGCTAAAACCACACCTTCGTTGACAACAGCCACGATGTTATCGAGGACAACATCCGCAGCATCTGCACGGGTTGCCGTGTAGCTTGTTAGGGCTGCACAAAAGATAAGTGACAAGGTTGTGAAGTTCTTCATTTAGTATTCGTCTCTGTAACCCAGAATGGCATTTTCCAGCAATGCACCGTAATTTTGTCCAACTGGCGCTAACCCTTTTAGTACGAGTTGTAGGTACAGGTTAGTTTCATGGCTGTCACCATCGTCAGCGATAAAGCGTCGTGCCGCAAATCTTAGCGCCCAACAGCAACTGTCATACTCTACGCCAAGAAGTGACTCAAGACTTCGATCTGCGTCAATTGAATAGTTCCACCGGCTTGCTAAACGCCAACTATTACCAATTGGCCATAGCGCGGAAACATCTAACTGCTCGGTCTCAGTGTTTTCTATACCGTTGTTAACAGTTCTGTGAGCAAAGTTTAATATTCGTTTTTCGTCAGGCCGGTAGCTGAGCAAAACGGAACCACGCACTGTATTGGTGTTGTCCGGGTTCCACTGCATTTGGCCTCGTGCAAACCAATTGCTCGGTAATTCAGCGGATACCTCACCAACAATATCAGATGAGTCTCTCGTCTCTATATCGGTTGCTTCAGTTTCGTCACCGGCAACGTCAAGTGTTACCCGTCGGTCATCGAAGTAAAGTATTTGCCCAATACTGGCGCGAAGATTTTCACGACCGCTTTCGCCATCAATGAAACGTGTGGTAAGGGCAACAGAAAGCTGGTTTGCATCGGCAACACGATCTGCACCTGAGAAACGATTTTCGCGAAACAGTTGCGAGATATTGAAATCGAGCTCACTGCTATCGAATAGAGGAATTTCGCTTTGCTCAGAGTAAGGAACACGTAGAAAGAACAGTCGTGGTTCAAGCGTTTGCACCGACCCTTTGTCATCAGTTGCACGGTCTAGAAAAAGACCACTATCCACTGATAAAACGCCCAAGTTCCGACTCTGTTTTGAAGGTTGGTTTGCCGGAGTGTTGTTCAGTGAGTACAGTGAAAAGCGATAACCAAGCGATGGGGTGACAAACCATGACTCCCCTGACACTGGCCATGAAAGGCGTGGCAGTACATCGAAGCGTGAGCCTGTTATCGAATCGGCGCGATCAAAATAAACCAGCTCGGCGTCGGCCGTAGCACGGACACCGTTTTCATCTTTAGGCGTTTCCCATCGAGCGGTTAGTTGAGGTAGCCGCTGATAAGGTCGATTCTCGGGCTCAATGTCTTCATCCACTGTTTGGTATGACTGTAACCGAGCTAATGCTGTTATGGGTCCGCGCTCGAAGCGCAAGTCGGCTCGACGATCAAGGTGCGTGATACTCGCCAATTGCAAGCTGTCGCCCAGGTCATTGAAGTAATCTTCATCGCTAACTCGGCTGGCGTTGATCTCTGAAGTCCAATAGGAGCCGAATGTGCCTTCGTGTCTGATTTGACCAAATGAGCGGCTCTTGTCGTTATAAACCCGATCGTTTATGTATTCATAGTCAAGCACCCAATTTCCCTGCCGATTCAAATACCGCAATTCAGTTTGCAATTGCGCACCGCGCTTGGTCGTCAGCCTAGGCACGAAGGTGGCATCTAAGTTTGGACGAATATTCCAGTACCAAGGGATGTGCAATTCTAAGCCAGTGTTGTCGCCACGAGCAACAATGGGCGCCAGAAAACCGGTTTTACGTTTCGGACTGATTGGAAAGCTGAAGCGTGGAACGATAATCAGCGGCACGCCCTTAAAGATCAACGACAGGTTTTTAGCCGTGCCAATGCCTTCGTCTGGATAAAGCCGTAATTCCTTCGCCTTTATGTACCAGCTTTCATCACCGGGAGGGCAGGATGAGTAAGTAGCGCCATCAAGCGTGAAATGGCCGGCTTCATTTCGCTCCATGTGGGCGGCGGTGCCGGTTGCGCGCTTACCGTTAATATCAAACTCATAGATGGAATCATCTGCCGCAAATAGATTGTCGTCCATATCAATCACGGCGTTGTTGCTCTCCATGCGCACCCCGTCGGCCTCAAAATTTAACGCACCCTGAATACTCACCTCGCCTGTGGATGGGTTGTACAGGGCATCTTCGGCATTGAGTACACGATTTTGAAAGCTAATGGTGGTGTTGCCTTCTAATGAGACAACGCCGTTTTCGCTGACAACTCGGTCAGCCTCAGCCAGCACCTCTTCATCGGGATCGACGAAAACAGCCTCACCCGGCTCGTAAACGAACGTGGGCGCGGGGCATTGAAACGCAAAAGCGATGTTCGGGGCTAGTGAAAGACCTAGCAGCCCAATGGCCGATTGAGGGGTAAGGATGATGTTGAATCCAAAAGAGAAATTACATGGGTGAATAATAGACCGCTTTTGTTTTAAACTAAAGCCTCTACCGCCAGCCGCAACAATCTATTTAACGTGTCAGACCTATCTGCAGCCGCACCGATTGACCCAAGTTGGCAGCCAGTGCTCCAACGAGAGTTCGAACAGGAGTACATGATCGAGCTTAGGGCCTATCTTGCCATGCGCAAGAAAAAGCGCGCCGTCGTTTTTCCACATTCCAAATTGTGGTTCAACGCTTTTTCATTGACGGCACTAAATGATGTCAAAGTCGTCATTCTTGGCCAGGACCCATACCATGGTGCAGGTCAGGCGCATGGCCTAAGCTTCTCGGTGCCAGAAGGGGTGCGAATTCCACCTTCTTTACTCAATATTTACAAGGAGATAGACGCCGATCTGGGCGATTCTGAAAAATCTGATCAGGCTCAATCATTGGTTGCACGAAGGGCTGGTTGCCTGGAAGGTTGGTCGCGCCAAGGTGTTTTTTTACTTAATAGTGTGCTGACTGTTGAAGAGGGGCAGGCTGCAGCTCATCAGGGACGAGGTTGGGAGACATTCACAGACGCGGTAATCTCCACACTCAGTGAAGAGCGCGAGGGGTTGGTTTTCCTCTTGTGGGGAAGTTATGCACAGAAAAAAGGGCAGGTGATCGATGCGAGCAAGCATCTTGTGCTTAAATCGCCTCATCCGTCACCATTATCTGCTCATCGAGGATTTCTCGGTTGTCGACACTTTTCTCAAACAAACGACTATCTTTTAAAGACCGGACAAAAGGCCATCGATTGGTTTCAGGTGTCCTGAACGACAGGTTGTAATCTGCAATGCCAAACATATTTTCAGGACGGCGATCCAGCACCTTCATCATAGGAGGCGTTTTAGTATTGCTGTGCTTCATGCCTATGAACAGGTTGATGGCCGCTGAACCGTTTCTTACGCGTGATGAAGTACGGCAGTACATCGCCGATATTTCGAGGGAGCATCAGCTTGACCCTTATCGACTGGCAAATTTGTTCGCAGCGGTTGGGCCGAAGCAATCTATTTTAGATGCTATTGCAAAACCCGCTGAGAAAGCGCTGACGTGGGCGCAATACCGGCCTATTTTTATTAAGCAGAAAAGAGTGAACGAGGGTCGCGCGTTCATGTTGGAATATGCAGACGAGCTTGCACGTGCGGAGGCGACCTTTGGTGTACCAGCAAACATCATCGCGGCCATTATTGGCGTGGAAACGTTTTATGGCAAAGTCACTGGCAAGCACGACGTTCTGCGGGCCTTAGCTACACTTGGGTTTGACTATCCGCCACGCGCTAAATTCTTTAAATCTGAACTCACCGCATTTTTGATTCTGTCGCAAGAAGAAAACTGGGACCCTTTGGCCATCAAAGGCAGTTATGCCGGAGCAATGGGTTGGCCACAATTTATCTCCAGCAGTTATCGAGAATATGCCATCGATTTTGACCAAGACGGGGCCACCGATTTGTTCAACAGCCCAACCGATGCCATTGGGTCAGTTGCCAACTATCTAAAACGCCACGGATGGAAAGCGAATGCACCGATCGCTGAGCCGCTAACGGTTAATGCCGCGAATGCGAAGGCCACCAAGGACTTGGTTAGAAAGTCGCTAAAGCCGGTGATATCACCAAAAACCCTGACCAATCTAGGTCATGATGTCAGCCAAGGCGCACCCGTGAGTGTGATGGTTTTGAATGGAAAAACTGGCGAAGAGGCGTGGGTGGGCTATACCAACTTCTACGCGATCACTCGTTACAATCACAGCGCTCTCTATGCATTGGCCGTTTTTCAGCTCAGTGAGCAATTAAATGCAGCTATCGACCGCGATAAATGAGTGTTTCCTGACACCAATGATTTGTGCAGTCTACGAGCGCTTTTACGCTCTGTTTGCAGACAAAATTAAAGGGTTCCGATGACCAGAACTGGCCAACTAACGATAAAAAACAGCGCTCAGCTGTTCGTAGTACTTGGGCTGATTTTTAGCGTGATCGGATGCGCAACGAGAATGCCAGACATGGGGAATCGCTCTGATGGCCGTTTTGAAGTGCCCGACTATGTGCGTAATTTGCCCAAATCACGCACTGGCAATATGGCCCAGTACACGGTGTTTGGAAAGCAATATCGGGTTATGGACAGCGCAGCGAATTTTACACAAACTGGTACAGCGAGCTGGTACGGCAAAAAATTTCACGGACGTAAAACCTCCAGTGGTGAAATATATGACATGTATGCAATGACTGCTGCACACAAGCATTTACCGATACCGACCTTTGTTCGGGTGACCAATTTAGAAAACAGTAAAAGTATTGTGGTTAAGGTTAATGATCGTGGACCCTTTGTCGGTACTCGTATCATTGATCTATCGTATGCAGCAGCGCAGGCACTCGATATGGCCGAGCAGGGCGTGGCACAGGTAACAGTGCATGCGCTATCAACACATTTAGTGGAGGAGAATTCCGATTCTAATCAAACGGTTGCGCAGCTAATAGAAGATGGTAACAACACCAGTCAAACTGTTGCGCCGGCGATCGTAAAGCCAGCTATCGCTGCTGTGCCGCTCGTTGCACCGTTGCAGATGAGTCAGGCGTTGAACAGTGATTCAGCAAATGTTGCAGGACAATCTTCGGCGGCTGTGAAGGTGGTATCAGAACCTGCTGAATCGGGTGTTGTCATTGATGCGAGTGAAGACGGATTTGTTGAACTTACCGATATTGCTTTGGGCCCTGTTATCAATGAACCCGCAGCATTGCAATCGCTTGGACGGAGCTCTGTCGTGCAGATGAGCGACGGTAATGTTGTTGGTAACCGACGCGCAGTTTCTGATAAAAATTACTTTATCCAGTTAGGCGCTTTCTCTCACGCTCCGAACGCGGAAGCCTTAGTAGAGCAGGTAGCAGCGCAAGTCGGTTTGCCTGCCTATGTAGAGCAAGATGCAAAACGCGTAATGTACCGGGTCAAAATGGGGCCGTTCACCCAAGGTGCATTGCTGGACAATACACTATCAGAACTGGCAGATCTCGGCATTGACGGCTATACCTTGCAGGCGGCATCGCGCTAACAACTCGATAACGTTACGCCAAATCATTTACACTTATACCATTCGCCGGGTGTGCAGCCCGATCGACATTCAATAGTTAATTGCTCATGCAAATTTATTTAGCCCGCCTTGTTCGTGTTTCGTTTGCGTTAGCTTTGTTGCTCTCGTCGTATGTACAGGCGGCTCCATTGCCAGCACCACCTCAACTGTCAGCGAACAGTTTTCTGCTAGTCGACAACATCAGTGGCAAAGTGTTGGCTGAGAAAAACCCGGACGAGCGGATCGAACCTGCCAGTTTGACGAAACTAATGACGGCCTATTTGGTCGCGAGTGAAATTAAACAGGGCACCGTGAACGAGTCAGATCTTGCCATTGTCAGTGACTACGCACAGTCAATGCCTGGGTCGCGAATGTTTATTGAAGCGGGTAAAACCGTATCCATTGCAGACCTATTGCGCGGTTTGATTATTCAGTCGGGCAATGATGCGAGTGTGGCGCTTGCAGAACACGTTGCAGCGAGTGAACAGGGATTTGTCCAAATGATGAATCGAATGGCCACAACGCTTGGGATGACAAGCACCAACTTCATGAATGCATCAGGCTTGCCTGATTCCGATCATTACACAACCGCTCGAGATCTATCGATCATCGCGCGCGCTATGATTCAAGACTTTCCCGAGCACTACAAGCTGTACTCGCAGCGCTCGTTTAAGTACAACAATATCGATCAGAACAATCGCAATAAATTACTGTGGCGTGATGATTCAATCGACGGTATGAAAACCGGACACACTGAAGCTGCTGGTTATTGTCTGGTGGCATCTGCTGTGCGTGATGATATGCGTCTGACCAGTATTGTGCTGGGTACGGCCAGTGATAAAACACGACTGGCAGAGACGCAGCGCTTATTGAATTACGGGTTTCGGTTTTTCCAAACCAAGAGAATTTATGAAGCGGGTGAGGTGGTAAGTTCAGCAAAAATCTGGATGGGCGAGAGGGAGGAAATCTTGCTTGGTGTTGAGGAAGATCTTTACGTAACACTGCCACGTGATGCCTTCGATACGCTTAGTAGTCAGATTGAACTGAGTACTTACATAAAGGCTCCCGCCCGTATTGGTCAGGAATTTGGCCGGTCTGTGCTCACCGCCGACAATCAAGTCATAGGAGAAGTGCCGTTATTGGCCTTGCAAAAGGTTGAAGAAGGCGGCATCTTAAGACGTATGAAGCACTCCGTATTGCGTTATTTTCAGTAAGTGGCCACGACAAACCTCGATGGGGAGCCGTCCCTAATAAAATTCCCTGCCGCGATAGCGATCAAGGCAATGGGTCTGAACGAGCCCGATTTTGAAAGCTTGGTTCTCGAGCTCGTGCAACCGTTCATAGCGCCTGCCAAACCCTCTAAAGTGGTCACCAATCTCAGCAGCAAGGGTAAGTATGTATCCGTCCGTATTCATTTCACTGCGCTGAATCAGGCGCAAGTCGAACGTATCTATGTGGCATTGCGCGGGGAACCGCGAGTGAAGTTTACTCTCTGAATATTCAGCACTTAGGATTGCGTGAGTATGCTGGCGTCTGGCAAGAAATGAAGGATTTCACCAACGCTCGCTCGACCGAATCAAGTGATGAGCTTTGGGTTGTAGAACATCCAGCAGTTTACACATTAGGACAAGCCGGTAAGCTGGAGCATATTCTCAACCCAGGTCAAATTGAAGTCGTGCCGTCTGACCGCGGTGGTCAAGTGACTTACCACGGGCCAGGGCAGGTGGTGGTTTACACGTTACTCGACTTGCGGCGCGCTGGTTTTGGCATTCGCGAATTGGTTGTACGGCTAGAAAATGCCGTTATCGACACCCTTGAAAAATGCGGTATCTCGGCAATGGGCCGTCGCGATGCGCCTGGCGTCTATGTTGGCGAGAAAAAGATTGCTGCGCTGGGTTTGCGTGTTAGGCGTGGATGTGCTTACCACGGTCTGTCGCTCAATATCGATATCGATTTAAAACCTTTTCAAGGCATTAACCCTTGTGGGTACGCGGGATTAGAAGTAACCAGTATGCAAAAACTGGGTAGTACGCACGCAAAACAGGTGGTTGTAGAGTATCTTTTGCAGTCATTGGTTCATCAACTCGACACGGCTGATACACTCTCATAATGGAACACAAAGCCCCCTCCAGATTCGACCCCGAAGGCCACCAACGTGGTGCTAGCAAACTTGCTCGTATTCCGATAAAGGTTGCACCGCAAACCACTCGATTGAAAAAACCGGAGTGGATAAGAACACGCGTTAGCAACAATCCGCGGGTGCAGGAAATTAAACAGCTCATGCGTGAGCTGAACCTGTCGTCCGTATGCGAGGAGGCCAACTGTCCAAACTTGGGTGAATGCTTCAGTCATGGCACGGCCACATTCATGATCATGGGTGATATATGCACTCGTCGCTGCCCATTTTGCGATGTTGCACATGGACGACCCAATCCGCTCGACCCTGACGAACCTAAAAATTTGGCATCGGCTATCGGTCAAATGGGATTGAAATATGTGGTTATTACCTCCGTCGATCGTGATGATTTACGCGATGGTGGAGCCAGTCACTTCAATGCGTGTATTAAAGCGGTACGCAAATCCTCTCCAGGTATTCAAATTGAAGTATTGGTCCCAGACTATCGTGGTCGCATGGACAAAGCACTTGAAGCAATGGCGTCTAACCCTCCCGATGTGTTTAACCACAATTTGGAGACTGTGCCGCGCTTATACAAGCAATGCCGTCCAGGTTCCGACTACCAATATTCTTTAGACTTATTAAAGAATCATAAAGCTAGATTCGCGGATGTGCCGACGAAGTCGGGACTCATGCTTGGCCTTGGTGAGACAATAGAAGAGGTGCATGAAGTGATGCGTGATCTGCGTGCACACAACGTAGATATGTTGACGCTAGGACAGTACTTACAACCCAGTGCTTCACACTTGGCTGTCGAGCGTTTCGTTCACCCAACAGAGTTTGATGAGTTGGCAAAGTTTGGTGAAGAGCTGGGCTTTTCTCATGTGGCCAGTGGACCGATGGTGCGCTCGTCTTATCATGCTGATCGACAGGCGGCAGCAGCTCAAACTTAAACTGTGCAACGGTTAGTGAACCAGAACATTCCATGTTCTGGGTTCATTAAGATCGCACGTACATTACGTAGCGATTAGGTTCAACCCTGCACGAATGGAGGCCAATAGGCTAATTCGGGTTGAACTGCACGCACCTTGCGCCCTCCAACTATTTTCTGCAACCTCTCCTGATTGGTAATGAGATTAAGTTAGCCTTTTGACCTCCGCTGCGCCTGTTAGTGTGTGTTGCAGCACAATCTCCGTGTTCGTCTGGAGACCGCGTGGCCATCGCACAATGCTGCGCTAAGCATAGGTTAAAACATAATATCGATCGGATCACGTATTCAAAATGCACTAGTAATCGTGGTGGTGGTTCCGTGTGATCTGTACTTTTGATCGCTTGCGATATTTGATCGAGCCAAGTTACACTTAGCGCGCGTTTATACGGAAATTTTGAACATGAAGCTTCGCTACATCACCTCCAGTTGTGCACTTGTTGTCTTATTGTCAGCCTGTGGCGGCAGTGCTGGCAACACAACCACCCAAATTAAACCGACTGAAATAACATCGATTCCAGAAGGTGCTGAATTTCCGCCTGTATATAGAACGCCTGAAGGTGTGGAAGAGTGCTCGACCGAAGATATAAAGCTCCGTGTCGATTTTGATATGCGTGATTACTACATATACTTCGATCAAGTTCCAACACTCAATTTAGATGATTACGACTCACCAGAAACATTGATACGCGACTTGCGAGTTGACCCTGATGTTTACAGTAACGTGGGTGACGCTGCCGACCAAAGTGCGTTAAATAACGATGGGGTTTCAGGTGGTTTTGGATTTTGGTTTAGTCCAGTAGAAGATGATGGCAGCATTCGATTTCGCGAAATACTGATAGGTTCGCCTGCGGATTCTCAAGGCATTCTTCGCGGTGACGAATTGGTGGAATTTAACGGTGTTGCTATCGAAGATGTATCGAACGACGAAATACGCGAAGCGTTAGACCCCGATAATGCTCCGGTATCGATGCTTGTGCGAACGGGCGTTGAGGCTCCTCGTGAAGTCAGTGTTGATCACGCAGATTTTAACTGGCAAACCGCTGGCCCATCCTCAATTATTACAGTGGACGACCCTGCATCCCAAACGGATTATCAACCTGTCGTTGCCTATTTGCCCATAAGACGCTTTTTAGAAACTACAAGAGACGAAATTGATGATGCATTTGCGTTTTTTCAAGATCAAGGTGGCTTTAATGAGCTGGTCGTTGATCTTCGCTACAACCCAGGTGGCCGGACAAACGTGACTCGATACCTTGCTTCGATTGTTGGTGGCGAAGCGGTAGAAAATGAAGTGTTCCTTATTCGAAGTTGGAACGATAAGTATTCTGGTAACGACTCCACAGACTTCTTTGAAGAGGTTGAAAATCCATGGAACCTTAGAAGAGTTATCGTGCTCGTGACGGAATTTAGCGCTTCGGCATCAGAAGTATTTATCAATACACTTGAGCCTTATATTGATGTTGTCGTCATTGGTGGTATTACAAACGGTAAACCGTTTACATCGAACGTGCGCGAATATTGTGGAAAATCGATCAATGCTATGCGTTCAGTACGAACGAACGCGGTCGGCGTAAGTGTTGCTGGTGGCATTCAGTCAGATTGCCCAGTAACGGATAGTTGGAGTGCGCAAGGGAACAATTACACTGACCCATTGTTTGGCGCTGCTTATGCGTATGCAAGAGATGACACTTGTCCTCTTATACAAGTAGCGTCTACCCCAGCGTTTCGAAGCGCGGTTGTGCAAGGCCCTTCTTATCGAACGCCAGAATTAATGGTGCCTGAGGATTAACAATAGCGGTGAGTTAGTTTGTAACAAGTCCGGCAGCGTTTGGCTGCCGGCTTCGATGGTGGTTTTACTGACGGGCGCATAAAAGTTAGCGTGTTGTTGAGCCGTCGGCCTATTGGTCAGTTGTTATTGGCTAGTTGGCGTAGCGCTTCTATTCGTTTTCGGTTCGCACCCAAATCACTTTTACCAATTCTTGATGCGCTGCGCACATTCAGAATACCGGTGCTCTCATCGAGCAATAATTCAAGATCGTCGGTATACCCAAGAAGTGTTGTTTTATAGGTTGCGTGCAGATAGTTCGGTTGTTGGGTAATAATTTGGGTACCCGACTGAGACGTGATTAAACGACTAAATTCTGCGATTGCATCGGATGCTGGAACCTTGTAACTCAATGCTTCAATTAAATTTCTGCTACTGGTTGCAGTGGAGGCCGTGCAGTTATGCAGATCGTCGCAACCTGACAGTTTTGGAGCCGCCGCGTCATTGCTGATTAACCCAGTTGCAATTCTACTGGCGGAGAAAAATCCGATAGCGACTCGAGCAATCAACCCAAGCACGATCACCGCGACCACGATCATCAGTAATTTTTGCATGATTATTCTCTATTAAACGGTTTTAAAATCAAGATTAGTTCTATGGCGAAATTCGTTGTGTTTGCCACTGTTCTTCGTTGCTGTTCTTTAAATAAATAAAGCGATCATGCAACCGGTCAGATCGGCCTTGCCAGAATTCGAATCGCACAGGTTGCAGTGCATACCCTGACCAAACATCTGGACGCGGAACATTGCCATCGGGGAACTGCTTATGCAGTGCGGCGACTTTGTCTTCCAGTTCAGCTCGATTCGCTACGGCTGCTGACTGTACAGACGCTGCGGCACTGAATCGACTGCCTTCAGGCCGTGAATAAAAGTATTCATCTGCATCTGCGGGGTCGAGCTTTACGACTGGGCCTTCAATGCGCACTTGGCGCTCCAGTTCGCGCCAGTAAAACAAGATGCTGGCTTGTGGATTTTCTGCCAGTTCCGCACCTTTGTCGCTCTCTTGGTAGGTGTACCAAACGAATCCGTTTGCATCGAATTTTTTTAACAACACCATGCGACTATGCGGTTGGCCAAGTTTGTCTGCGGTTGCCACAGCCATCGCCGATGCGTCCAGAATTTTTGCATCGCGGGCGTGTTGCATCCAAATGCGGAATTGTTCTATCGGGGATACATTCAATTCAGATCGGGATAGGGTGTCTGCGTTGTAGTCACGACGGGGTTCAATCAGATCATCACTCATGGCTCTTCACTTCGGTTCATTACGCTTGGTTTGTTGTCAGTATACGTAGCCAAGCGTAAAACGGTGCAGACGATTCGTGTATAGGGTGTGTTTGCTGTTAAGATGCGTCAATTCTTAATTGGGAGAAAAGCCATGCCCTCATTTGACGTTGTATCTGAAGTCGATCAGCACGAGCTCGCTAATGCTATCGATCAAGCCAGTCGTGAAATAACTAACCGCTTCGATTTCAAAGGCACCTCCGCTGATGCCAAAATTAGTGATGGTGCTGTCGTGCTGACTGCCGACTCTGATTTCCAGATCCAGCAAATGCATCCTATCTTGTATAACAAGCTAACCGCTCGATCCATTGACATAGCCTGTCTTGATGCTGGCAAAGTGGAAACCTCTGGCAAAGGGGTGAAGCAGACGATAAAAGTGCGTGTTGGTATCGATAAGGATATTGCTAAGAAAGCGGTCGGTAAAATCAAGGAATCAAAAACTAAAGTGCAGGCCCAAGTGCAGGGCGAGCAGTTACGTATCAATGGAAAAAAACGTGATGATCTGCAAGCCACCATGAAGCTTTTAGAAGATGCCGATTTAGGCTTGCCAATGCAGTTTCAGAATTTTCGCGATTAGTTGTTGAGCCCTCCGCACTCGACTGAGGGTTTTAAAATCGATGTGCAAGCTTCCCAATGCACAATCAAGTTTCAAATCAGTAAACACCTAGCCAGACGTACTGGTGTGGTAGACGTCGTAACGGGTATTGGGTGATTCAATATGGGTGGTCTGTCCACACCAATCTTCCGCGCCTTTCAGTAACGGCGCCCCTTTTGGTCTTTTTACCACCACACGATACGTTGACTTGCTCAGAGCCGCTTTGAGTAAAGCTGGGCCATTGTCATCAGGTCCAATGAGTTCATGCAGCAACTGCATGCCCTTTTTAACCAAGGCTTGCTTGCGTGCCGCGGGGTACATTGGGTCGAGATAAACAACATCCACTGCGACCGTGGCAGGGTTGAGAAGATACTCAATCGAATTGGTATTAACGAGGTTGAGCGCATGCGCTACAGACTCGGTCTTCGAATTCGTTTTAGCCTCACCGATTGCATCGCTAAGCAATAAATAAAGAACTTGTGACTGCTCCAATAGGGTGACTGAGCAGCCAAGACTTGCCATCATCCATGCATCAGTGCCGAATCCAGCTGTTGCATCGATAACGGTAGGCAAAGTGTTACTAGTTGGGTTATTGGTCTGCCACTTTTGCAAGCCGAGCGCTCGGGCCAGCGGTTGTTTTTTGAAGTTCGACTCAGAGGCTCGTCTGATGGCTTTTCCGTCGACAAAGTTGATTTGCACCGACAAGCCGTCGGGACGGGCAAGCTGCAAAGCATTATTGCGCAGTTGTAACCGCCATCCAGTTGGTGGCTCTGTTGCCAGCGGCAAGCCAGTTTCACACGCCAACTGCTGTGCCTTTGCCGAGCTGAGCTGATCGGTGGCATGGATAAAAATCGCTGGCGCAGTCCAGTTCATGTGTTTATGCGTATCATTGTCGAAACCTGTGAATGTGACATTATAAGTGGATCAGCAAATTCGGCGCTTACGATTGCGTGTTGCGATGAAACTCATGCTGCTTGTGGCGTTGCTAACAGTGGTGTACGTCGTGTTGTCAGTATTGCTGTCGTCCGATAAAAGTACGCGGGTGATGCCCACGCAAATTGTTGATATTTCCGGATATCGTCCTGGCGAGAGCCGCATCGTTTTGTGGGACGGGCGGCCCGTACTGATTTATCGCCGGACCGATGCCGACATTGCCGCACTGCAAATAGAAGATCAACGCCTACTAGACGCCCAATCCAGTGATTCGCGCCAGCCTTCTTGGGCTCACAACGCTAATCGATCACGTGAGCCTGAATGGTTTGTCTCCATTGGTGTTGGCACCGACTTCAGTTGTCCCGTGAAAGATATTCCTGCATCACCTGATCAATTTATGGACAGACCTTGGCAAGGTGGCTTTGCTGATGACTGCCGTGGTTCTCGTTACGATCGCGCAGGACGGGTCTATCGCGGGCAGTACGCCGACGAGAACCTGATAGTGCCGCAATACATTCGCAAAGCCGATGTGTTGATACTGGGCGGTTAGTGGCTGTGTGTGGTCTTGTTGCGGCTATCTAGACGGGATGTCAGTAGTGCGGTGGCAATTCATCGCTAGCAGACGGGGTCGGTCCGGGCTCATTGATTGAATCGAGCTTGCGTTGCATGGCTGAATTCACCTGCCGCAGCGCTTTAATATCAGTGTATTGCTGCAAAACAACGTCGTTGAGCTGCGCAAGCGTGACCTCTAGGTCCATCATTTTCAGCTCCAATTGTTCGAGCCTTGCAGATTGATCGTTGGGTTGGGTCATGAGCTGTGTGTGGTAAAGGCTGCGGACGCGGTATTATCACTGCTTGGACGCTTCGCGGCAGCCAGTATAAACGCGTTTCTCGAAGCGAGTTAGCGCTCATTATGCTAAATTTTGCCCAACAACAGGTAAGGCTAGAAAAATATCGTGGCATTAACCACTGAAGACATCAAAAAAATTGCCCATTTGGCCAGAATTGGGCTTGATGAGGCGGCGCTTAAGCCATTGCGAGACGATTTAACCACCGTTTTGTCGCTAGTAGAACAACTCAATGCGGTAGATACCACGGGGGTTGAACCTATGGCCCATCCAGGTAATGCGGTACTGCGGCTGCGAGAAGACAAAGTTAGCGAAGACAATCAGCGCGAATCGCTTCAAGCACCGGCACCGGAAACTGCAGAAGGCTATTTCCTTGTGCCTCGCGTCATTGAGTGATTGTCTGCTGATTAGCAAACGGGTTCAATCAACTCGAGTAGGCTATTCACCCATTAATAATTGCGTGTGCAGTTGCGCACCTAATCAAGCATTAAAATAAAGTTATGTATGAAAAAACGCTAGCCGAACAGTCTCGGTTGCTCGCCAATGGTGATTGTTCCAGTAGTGAACTGAGCGCACATTATCTCGAGCGTATAGCTCGGCTGGACAAAGACTTGAATTCGCTGGTCAGTGTTGATACCGACGGTGCTATGGATGCAGCGAAAGCGGCCGATGCCCGTCGATCGAAAGGGGATAGTTCGCCGTTACTGGGTGTACCCATGGTACACAAGGATATCTTCTGTGTTGCTGGAGGCAAGACGACGTGCGGTTCGCGCATGCTCGAAGATTTTCATGCACCTTACAACGCCACGGTGGTTAACAAGCTCAATGATGTGGGCATGGTTATGCTCGGCAAAGCAAACATGGATGAGTTTGCTATGGGTTCGTCGAACGAAAACAGTTTTTTTGGTGGTGTAAAAAATCCGTGGCAACGTGATTGTGTTCCGGGTGGATCATCGGGCGGTAGCGCAGCATTAGTCGCTGCGCGATTAGCGCCTTTGGCCACTGGCACCGATACGGGTGGATCAATTCGTCAACCTGCCGCTTTTTGTGGACTCACTGGAATCAAGCCAACTTATGGTCGCGTTTCGCGTTACGGCATGATTGCCTTTGCATCCAGTCTTGATCAAGCGGGGCCACTTGCGATAACAGCAGAAGATTGTGCATTGGTGTTACAGGCCATGGCAGGGTTTGATGAGCGAGATAGTACCAGTAGTGAGACCCCGGTACCTGACTACAGCGCATCACTAAACGAATCTATTGAAGGTTTGAAAATTGGTGTACCGGAAGAGTATTTTTCCGAAGGGCTTGATGATGGTGTTGCCACTGCAGTGCGTGCAGCACTAGCAGAATATGAAAAATTAGGTGCAAAATTAGTCTCCATCAAGCTGCCAAACCAAGGTTTATGCATACCCGCTTATTATGTTGTGGCGCCAGCAGAAGCATCGAGTAATTTGTCTCGATTCGATGGTGTTCGGTTCGGTTATCGCTGCGACTCGCCGGTTGACCTTGAAGACCTGTATACGCGTTCTCGTGGAGAGGGTTTTGGTGCAGAAGTCAAACGTCGGATTATGATCGGCACCTACGCTTTGTCTGCAGGTTACTACGATGCGTATTATCTTAAAGCGCAACAAGTTCGCAGACTCATAAGCGATGATTTTGACAAAGTCTTTAGTGAAGTTGATGTTGTTGCAGGACCGACAACCCCAACACCGGCATTTCAAACGGGTGCCAAAACAGACGACCCGGTTGCTATGTATCTAAATGATTTATATACCGTCTCAGCTAACCTGTGCGGGCTACCGGCGATCTCAATGCCGTGCGGTATGGTGGATGGATTGCCAGTTGGTCTGCAATTAACGGGTAAACATTTTGATGAAGCGCAGTTGTTACACGCAGCACACCGTTATCAACAAGCTACTGATTGGCATCAACAAATGCCGGCAGGCATAGAGTGAGGAGGCTGACATGAGTTGGGAAACGGTAATAGGTCTTGAGATCCATGCGCAGTTGGCCACGCGCAGTAAAATATTTTCTGGTGCATCAACCGAGTTTGGTGCCGAACCCAATACACAAGCTTGCGCGGTCGACTTGGGCTTGCCCGGTGTTTTGCCTGTCGTAAACGCAGGAGTGGTCAGTATGGCGGTACGTTTTGCACTGGCCACCGATTCTTCAATTACGCATAAATCGCAGTTTGCGCGTAAGAATTATTTCTACCCAGACTTGCCGAAGGGCTATCAGATTTCGCAAATGGCATTGCCCATTGTGGGTGAGGGTGTGGTGACCGTAACCTTGCCTGATGGCACTGAAAAAACCATCAATATCACGCGTGCGCATTTGGAAGAAGATGCGGGTAAATCGGTTCATGATATGTTTGATGGCTCTACCGCAATCGATTTAAATCGAGCGGGTACGCCGTTACTTGAAATTGTCTCAGAGCCCGACATGCGCTCAGCGGTCGAAGCGGTAGCTTATGCACGGCATATTCATGCATTGGTTCGATATATTGATATTTGCGATGGCAATATGCAGGAAGGCTCGTTTCGCTGCGATGCGAATGTATCGGTACGGCCAACGGGTCAGAGTGAATACGGCACACGTGCGGAAATCAAGAATTTGAATTCATTTCGATTTTTAGAGCGCGCCATTCTATTTGAAGTGGAACGCCAAATAGATGTGATTGAAAGTGGACAAAGCGTTGTACAAGAAACGCGTTTGTACGATTCTGATAAAGATGAAACACGATCAATGCGTTTCAAGGAAGAAGCCAACGATTATCGCTACTTTCCCGATCCAGACTTACCGCCTTTAGTCGTGGAAGATGCGTTCATTGAGGAGGTCCGTGCGTCGATGCCAGAGCTGCCAAAGGCGCGTCGTGCAAGGTTTGTTGAAGAATTCAAATTAACGCCAGCCGATGCTAGCGCAATGATGAGTGATCGAGACACGGCGGATTATTTCGAAGCGATGATTGATGGGCAGAGCTTTGCACCTAAGTTGGCCGCTAACTGGGTGAGCGGGGAATTATCCGGCCGCTTGAACAAAGAAAATCTTTCCATTCAAAATTCTGCGGTTAGTGCTGATCGGTTGGCGCAGCTGTTAACTCGTGTCGAAGATGGCACTATCTCTGGCAAAATTGCTAAACAAGTATTCGACGACATGTGGTCTAGCGACACCAGCGCTGACGACATTATCGAAACAAAAGGTTTGAAACAAATTACAGACACTTCGGCAATTGAAGTCATGATCGACGAGGTCATTGCGGCGAATCCTTCGCAAGTTGCAGAGTACCAAGCTGGTAAAGAGAAGCTATTGTCGTTCTTTGTTGGCGCGGTTATGAAAGCATCGAAAGGTAAAGCGAATCCGGGTCAGCTGAACCAGATTTTAAAAGACAAGCTTAAAAACGCGTAAATACTGACGCCCGCAGATGGGGTGTGAATAAAATGGTTAATTTGGAAAAAAACGTTATGAGAACAATTCGATCATCTCGACGCACTGCGTTGAAAATGTTACTAGCCGGCTCGGTAGCAACGCTTGCCAGTGGTTGTGGTGTACTAGAATCGCTACCACGTGGTGGACAAGTTGGTGGCACTGATGGCAAAGAACTGTCTAAAGAGGTGCGCACAGCGTTGCGCAACCATCCGGATACAGCAACGTTGGTCTTAACTATTTCCAGTGAAGACGATCAAGTCCTCATTAAGGGGATAGTTGATTCTCAATCTGATTTTGACAACATCGAAATAATTTCAAATCGAGTTGCTGGGGTTCGGCACGTGCAAATGGATGTATTCTTACGATAAAGTCCATTGATTGCATTGCAGCCATGGTCGATGCGGGCGCTGGTTGCGATTGGTAAGCAGGGCAAATGGGTCTTACCCACTGGTTTGCTCGCTGCTTTGTTATTCCCCAGCATTGCCACTCGTATGCAGGTGGCCATTGGTCCACTGCTCGTTGTTTTATTGGTCATTTCTTTTTTACAGATCAATGGGCATGCAAATGAAGCATGGTCAGATCAGCTGCTGCGTTCTGTGGCGCTGATTGTTTGCATTCAATTGATTGTGCCAATTGTGTTGTTGTTATTAATGCGCTTCATGTTGGTGCCGCTGGAATGGCAAATTCCTGTGACCTTAGTGGCCGCCGCATCTTGCATTACTGGGGGGCCTAGTATTGTCATGATGCTTGGTGGCAACGGGATGTTTTCCATTCGTCATCTTGTCGTGTCGACTCTCTTGCTACCCATTACAGCGTTGCCGGTACTGGCATTGTTGCCATTGTACTCGTCTACTAGCATGTTGTTTCGCACCTCTATCATGCTCACATTGGTTGTCTTTGGTGCCTATGTGGTTGCAAAGCTTATTCGTACCTACGTGTTGCGTGCTTATGATTTGCAGCAAAGGCAATGTCTAGATGGGCTCTCAGCAATATTCTTGGCTCTGATTGTTCTCGGGCTGATGGCTGCGATTCACACCGCTTGGAGTACGCCTGCCTTTTTATTAACAACCTTGTTCTGGGCTTGTGTGGTGAATGTCGTATTACAAGTGTTGGGTGTGGTCTTTAACCACTTGTTCTCCATGGATGTGCCTATAGTGTTAGGGGTGATGACGGGCAACCGTGCTGTGGCTATATTTCTAACGGCTTTGCCTGCGAGTAGCTATCAACCCTTTTTGCTGTTTATTGCTTGTTATCAAATTCCGATGTATCTAACTCCGCTGCTTGGCAGCTATTTTTATAAACGATTTACCGACAATGCAACCTGATTCCCGATTCCGATTTTTAGTTGAAACCTGTGATGTACGTGGGCAAATGGTCCATCTTGATCGATGCTGGTCAGATGCAACCGCGCGCACCGACTATCCACCAAACGTTGCAACCGTTTTAGGTGAGGCATTTGTTGCAACGGCGTTACTTGCAGGCACCATTAAATTTGATGGCAAACTGACTTTTCAAGTTCGTGGCGCTGGGGATGTGCACTTGTTGGTTGTGCAGATAACCAGTGATGGCAATATGCGTGGTTTAGCTCGCTGGAAGCACGAACCCGCAGACACTGTGCCTGAAACGGTTTTTGGTCCTGACGCTCGGATGACAATTACCATTGAAGCCGATCAATATTCTGAACCGTATCAAGGTATTGTGCCGCTCGAAGGAGAGTCGCTAGCCGATGCTATTCAGCATTACTTTGCAGTAAGTGAGCAACTACAAACGCAGGTCTATATAGCGGTATCGGACACGGCTGTTTCTGGGTTTCTATTGCAGGCACTACCGCCATCTGAACAAACCAGTGACGATGATGATGGTTGGTCGCGCGCTTGTGCATTGGCTGATACGTTAACAACAGAAGAGTTACTCACTGAGAATGTGGAGACACTCCTACATCGTTTATATCATGAAGAGCAAGTGCGCCTATATTCGTCCACGCCATTGAAGTTTCTATGTGCATGCTCGCGTGAGCGCACCGATGGTATGTTGATTGGTCTTGGTGAAGCCGAAGTGCTGGATATTGTTAAGGAGCAAGGGGAGGTGGATATCAACTGTGAGTTTTGTGATGCAAGTTATCAATACGACTCAGTAGATGTCGCCGCTTTGTTTAAGGGCTATCTGGGTGCGGTTGAGGATTCTGGTACAACTCATTAGTACGGACATTTAAAAAGCGGTTGCATCCGATGCTCGATAGGAAAAAACCATGTGATCTTTCGATTATTACTGAACTTATCTAAACTTATGAAGAAAGGGCTTTTGATCTTTGCGGTGGCGGCGTCTATGATTTTGACGCTTTGGGTGTCTGTACCTCTTGTGTGGTATCCAAAGTTTGGTGAAATCGATACAGCCTCGCTCACTGAAGAAGTTGATACCTTGTTTGCCGTTTGCGATACAGGCGTAAGTTCTAGTGCGATAAGCATCCCTCTAAATCCGGAAGATACACCGTATGTAATTAGTTTGGATAGTCAAGATATTGCGCAGAATGAACTAAGCGTTAATTGTGCATCCGGTGTTCGTTTGAAACTTTGGGATGATTGGTGGGATGCTAGTGCTGGATTGTTCGTTGTTCGGGAAGGGCACGAGCTACCAGCTCAACTAGCGCCATTGGCGACGCCGTTAAATGGTCGCGTGTATTCATGGCACGATACAAGTGGTAGTCAATAAGCTTAATGAGAATATCGCCTAACGATATTCGCGTTCTAAACGACAATATCAATTGTTCTAATTTTTGCAATGGCATTGTATTTTTTGATTTTGAGATTTAACTAAACGCTGCAATTAGGTTCGCCAATTAATGATGAACGACAATAAACTGCTGATCATGGGCATTGTAGGCACGGTACTTTCGGCCTTATGCTGCTTTACACCGGTGCTGGTGGTTTTGCTAAGTGCGCTGGGGTTGTCTGCAGTTGTTGGGTACTTGGATATTGTTTTGTTACCGGTTTTGGCGTTTTTTGTGTCTATTACTCTTTATGCATTGTGGCGGCGCCGCAGCCGATCAAACTTATAGAAGTCTTTCCTCATCCGACACCAGTTCTACGTAAAGCAGTGGTTACCGAGTACAGGAATTTAACGTCCCGCATGGTTCATAGAAATACGGTTCTTATTAGTATTCGGTTAGTTGCAGCTTTACTAAGCGTGCTTGTTATATCGACATGCGTCGAAAAAGGTCCATGCCCAGGTCCCAGCCAATTTGCGCCAACGTCAACCTATACACAGCTTATGATTTCCGGTTGGAGCGTTATGCTCGCTTGCAACTATGAGCTGGACACAGATCGCAAGTTGAATATCATCAGTGAAGTGACCGAGCAGCTGCTGAAGATAGACCAAGCAGTCCCATCCCCAGCGCTGCAGGCCATTCGGGATACGATATTTTGGGTAGAGTATCCTTTTACAGAGGATACTGACGCTGCGTATCATCCATCTCGAGAATGGCTTCTGGAAAACGGATTTAATCCTGACAAGGCGGGTGGAATTGAGTTGGACTACAACATCTACCTATGGCGTGAAGAACAACCTTGGGCAATGTTTCATGAGCTGTCACATGCCTATCACGATAAGGTGTTAGTCGATAATAATGAAGCGGTTCTACGGGCGTTTAACACAGCCGTGGCTTCAGGTCGTTATGAGCAAGTGAAGCACATTACCGGTGAGGTTAATCGTGCCTATGCCCTTAACGATGAATTTGAGTATTTTGCAGAAATCAGTGAAGCCTATTTCGGGGTTAACGATTTCCAACCGTTTAACAGGGATGAGCTTTGGCTTTTTGACTCGGCAGGTTATGCGTTAGTGGAAAGTATGTGGCTCAGTAGAAAGCAAAAGTAACACAGAACTGAGCTCAGGCGTTAGCCATTGCAAACAGGGCAATTCGCACTTTGCTTTAATTGTATTTCGTTGAACTCAAGCCCAAGTCCATCGAACAACAGCAATCGGCCTGATAAATCATCGCCGATATCGCATATGACTTTGATGGTTTCCAGTGCTTGGATACATCCAATCAAACCAACCACCGGCCCGAGAATGCCAGTTTGTGCGCAGGTTTCTGCTGTCTCATCACCTTCTGTGTAAAGACATCGATAACAGGGTGTGTTGGGCTTGTCTGGACGAACGACCATTACTTGGCCATCGAATCGGATGGCAGCACCGGTTATAAGTGGAATTTTATGTCTGACACAGCTTGCATTAACAGCGAAGCGTGTGGGGAAGTTGTCACTGCAATCGAGTACTGCTGTACAGGTTGGTATGAGTTCGTCGAGTTCTTCTTGCTCCAATGCATAGTCAATGGTGTTAATGACGATGTCTGGATTGATCGCGTGACTCGCCACCTGCGCTGAATGAGTTTTCAGGTCACCAACACGATCAGTAGAGTGCGCGATTTGCCTCTGTAAGTTGGATACTTCAACGGTGTCGAAATCAGCAAAGGTTAGTTTTCCGACCCCAGCTGCAGCTAAATATAAAGCCGCCGGTGAACCTAGTCCGCCAAGCCCGACAATAAGCACATGTGCGTCGAGAAGATGCTGTTGTCCGGCTTCGCCAACGATAGGCAGTGATAGGTGACGACTGTATCGATCTGTCTGTTCAGTATTCATGACCCCAGCATAGCGGGTATAGTGGCGATCTAACAACCAAAGGTCGACCTAATCGGTGAATTTTCTTGCTCATACACTGTTTGCTCAGGGAGATGCTGAACGCATTGCTGGTCAATTTTGCGGTGATTTTGTTCGCGGCTCCGATCTGTCGCATTTTCCGGCAGGTATTGTTCAAGGCATTCGCCGACATCGCAGAATCGATGCCTACACCGATCAACACCCGGCCGTTCGTGATTGCCTTAATGTGTTCGAGCCACCGGTTCGCCGTTTTGCAGGCATCATTACCGATGTGGTGTTCGATCATTTTTTGGCTCGCGATTGGGACAAATACAGTGACATCCCTCTAGAGCAACACGTCGATGATGTGCACGCCGCTTTGAATGAGAATCGAGAATTGCTGCCAGCAGATTTACAACGGTTTGCAACGTTTATTCAAAGCGAGAATGTTTTGCTCGGTAATCAGCGTTATGCGGGGGTAGAAATCACTCTAAACAGGCTATCCCGGCGTTCGCCAAAATTTGGACCGCTAACGCAAGGAGCTGCCATCGCGCTTAAGAATGAGGCTGTCATTGCGGCGGCATTTGACACTTTTTTCCCAGAATTACTCGCACTAGAGCGTGCAAACCTTGAATAGGGTCGGCATTTGCATAGTGTTCTTTATATTGTCATGTAAACGTCACAATTGGGTGACAACATCTAGGTGGGTTTGATGTCCAATAAAAAACCATCAAAAAGAGGAGAGCGGCCGAAGGCCGGAGAGATTTCCGCGCGCTTTGATTTGCCTACTAAATCTATCGACACCAAGAAGAAAAGTTTGCGTGCGCCTGAGGCATCGAAGTACTTAAACATGAACGCTCAGGATCTATCCAATCGTGAGCTCAGTTTTCTAGCGTTCAACAATCGGGTGTTAGCACTTGCAGACGATGCGAGCATCCCATTACTGGAGCGTTTGCGATACCTGTGTATCTCTAGTAACAACCTCGATGAGTTTTTTGAAGTCCGTGTGGCTGGGATTAAACAGAAGATTCTTGGTGGTGTTGAAGCTGCCGGTATTGATGGCTTCTCTCCACAGCAAGAACTAAACGCCATTAATGTGGCAGCGCAAGAATTTGTCGCCAGACAATATGCACTGTTAAATCAAATTCTATTGCCCGCCTTGGCCGACGAGGACATCAAATTCTTCGTGCGAGATAGTTGGGATGATCAATTAAATGCTTGGGTCAAAGATTACTTCAACGCAGAGATTGCCCCGGTATTGAGTCCGCTTGGTCTAGACCCTGCGCACCCGTTTCCTCGTTTGACTAACAAGAGCCTAAACTTCATTGTAGATTTGCAAGGGGTAGATGCCTTTGGGCGAGAATCTGGTTTTGCATTGGTGCGAGCACCGCGTTCGCTACCTCGCGTTATTGCTTTACCAGAAGAGATCTGTGGCGCCGAGCATGGCTTTGTCTTTCTAAGTTCTATCATGCATTCGCAAATGGGTTCTCTGTTTAACGGTATGGAACCTGTTGGTGTGTATCAATTTAAAGTGACGCGTAACAGTGAGCTTTATGTTTCAGAAGAAGAGGTTGCGAACTTGCGGCGCGCTTTGCAAAGCGAGCTACTGCAAAGAAACTTTGGCCAGGCAGTCCGTTTGGAGGTTGCGGGCAATTCTCCAACAAGAATCATTCGTTATTTGCAACGACAGTTCAATCTGAACGATAGTGATGTCTATCGAGTCGATGGGCCAGTAAACCTAAATAGGCTGGTGACTATTCCAGACCAGATTGACCGTCCTGATTTGAAGTTTGCAGCGTTTACGCCTTGTATCGCACCATCGTTCGGGGTCGATATGAATATTTTCGAGCAGATAGCATCACGCTCTCCTGTGTTGTTTCATCACCCGTATGAATCCTATAATCCGATATTAGAGCTGGTTCGTCAGGCATCAATAGACCCAGACGTTTTAGCAATAAAGCAGACGCTCTATCGCACAGGCAACGACTCTGGTTTCGTTCGGTATCTAATGGATGCCTCTAGGGCGGGGAAGGATGTCACCGTCGTTATTGAGCTGCGGGCAAGGTTCGACGAAGAGGCCAATATTAATCTTGCTACTCGGTTGCAGGAAGCTGGGATTCAAGTTGTATACGGTGTGGTTGGTTTTAAAACCCACGCAAAAATGTTATTGGTCGTTCGGCGTGAGAAGTCTAAATTGGTTAAGTATGCGCATGTGGGAACTGGAAACTATCACGCTACTACAGCGCGTTTGTACACCGATATTAGTATGCTCACTTGCAGTAAGCGCATCACTAACGATATGCAAAAAATATTCACGCAGCTTACCGGGTTGGGCCAAACGCTCCATTTAAAAGAGTTAGTGCAAGCACCGTTTTCATTGCATGGGTTTATTATTGAAAAAATAGAAGAACAAATCCGCATTGCAAACGACGGTGGAGAAGGGGTTGTTCAGGCTCGGATGAATTCTTTAGTGGATGCAGGCGTTATCGATGCGCTGTATCGTGCATCGGAAGCAGGTGTTCGCGTTGATCTTTTAGTGCGTGGAGTTTGTATGCTTAAAGCTGGGGTTAAGGGCTTGTCTACAAACATTCGGGTAATATCCGTGCTAGGTCGTTTTCTCGAGCATTCACGCGTATTTTGTTTTGGCACTGGTGAGCAAACTAAGCTCTATATCAGTAGCGCCGATTGGATGCCGCGCAATTTCTTTAATCGAGTTGAAATTGCTGTGCCGCTGGATGGTGAGTCATTGCAACGGGTTAAATATGAATGCTTAGATATTTATTTCAAAGATAATCAATATTGCTGGGAGCTGCAAAGTGATGGTCACTACAAGCGATTGAAAGCAGGTTCAGATGAGCCGTTCAGTGCACAGCAAGCTTTAATAGAGCGCCATAATGCAGGGCCTGCACATAGCTGACGAACCTTAATTCAGGCTCGTCGTTTACCGTTTACGCACCTACTTACGGGTTTTTAATTTGAAATCAATCAACATCTGGCGATCATCCTCAGCGATAAGTTCGGCGCTGGTTAACGGATTGTCCTCCAGCCATTGTTCGCCAGTGGCAACAATGAGCTGACTTTCTTTCACTTTCAATTTGAATTGGTCTAACTCAACATCATGTCGTCCACGATGAACAAGTACGGCTAGCCTTAGCAGGCTGAGAATTTTAACGACTCTTTGCTTCTCAGAAGTTTGCAGAACATCGAAAGCGCTCATGTCTATTTTACGACGATGGAAACGAACCAACAGGGCAAGCGCCTTTTGTTCAACCATTGAAAAGCCAATCAGGTCAGAATTCTCGATTATATAAGCGCCGTGTTTGTGGTACTGCGTGTGTGCAACCGCTTTGCCAAGTTCGTGTAATTTTGCTGCCCACACCGCCAGAGCAAGATCGTTATCTTCGTCTAAGTCCCAAGATTTTGTAACTTGGTTAAAGAAATGAATGACGGCTTTTTCTACGCGATCGGCTTGTTGGAAATCAATGTCGTATCGGCTGATTAAATTAGCCAGTGTCTGGCTTTGAATGTCGATGTGCTCAGCCTTACCAACCATGTCGAAAATTAACCCTTCACGCAGGGCGACCGCACTGGTTTGCAAACTCTTAATTTTTAGGGTTTTCATCAACGCGTGCACAATGGCTATGCCACCACTGACCACTGCAGTTCTATCGGAGCTGATAGAGCTAAGGTTAAGTTTTTCTACACTGCCAGCCTTATCAATTGAGGCAATCAATTTTTGAACACCGTCGCGTGTTACATCACCATCCGTTATATTGAGTTCCTCTAGCATGCGTGAAACGGCCTTGAAGGTGCCTGAACAACCAGTTACCTCGGACCAACCAAGGTCGGTATATGCACGTGCTATTGGCCTTAATTCGATTTGTGCTTCCAGTGATGCGCGTTTAATGTCGTCGGCAGAAATATTTTTTGCCGATAAGTATTTTGTCGTGTAGCTGACACAACCCATATTGATGCTTTCCAGCAGTGTGGGTTTAAAGCCTTTGCCAATGATGACCTCTGTACTGCCACCGCCAATGTCGATAACTAAACGTTGTGTATCGGAGTCGGGTGCCGCGTGAGATACGGCTGAGAATATAAGCCGCGCCTCTTCACGGCCAGAGATGATATCGATACGCTTACCGAGGATGGTATGGGCTTCATCCATAAAATTTTTTGAGTTTCGTGCGCGTCGCAGTGTGTTGGTTCCAACTATTCGTATTTGTTTTAACGGAACACCGCGCAGGCGCTGAGCGAACTGCCCCAACGCATCCAATGCGAGCAGTCGGGTTTCTTTGTTTATTTTTTTCTCGCTATCCAGTCCCGCTCCAAGGCGAACTGGTACTCGCAGCTTATCAACTATGCGAATTGAGCTGCCTTCAGGTTCCGCAACAACCATATGAAAGCTGTTCGAGCCCAGATCAATTGCAGCGAAAGAGTTTGTTAGCGAGGAGTGGCTCATTTGATTTTCTTTTATACCTATGAATTAACCATAGTCAATTTTTTGGACTATAGCCGCTGGTAACCCGGTCAAGGCCATTAATGTCCTGATGAGTTTTCACCTGTGTGTATTTCAGTGTACGCATAATGTTTTGGACTGCTGCGGCTTGCTCATAACCATGTTCTAAGAGTACATGACACCCTGGAACTCCAACTCGGCAGGCTTGATCGACAATAATACGGATAGCGTCCAAACCATCATCACCGCTAACCAATGCGGTTGCGGGCTCAAAATCAAGACTGCCGTTGTGCATGTGAGGGTCGTTTAGCGCAAGATACGGCGGGTTGCTGACAATCATCCCCATACTATTATCCGAAAACTCTTCAAGCCAGTTGCTGCGCACAAAATCGATTTGGCCAGCACAAAGCTTGCGCGCATTGCGTTTTGCAAGGCTTAGTGCGGCCTCGCTGTAGTCGGACGCAATGATCGACAGTGAGCTGTTATTGTCTATCGGGTGATCATCATGCCATTGCAAATACAAAGCGATGGCAATAACACCTGAACCAGTGCCGGCATCGAGTGCAGGTTTTTCGCATCCATTGTGCAAAGCTTGCAGGGCCAATTCAACAAGAAGTTCAGTTTCGGGGCGAGGAACAAGCACATCTTTATTAACGTCGAACGCTAACGACCAAAATTCGCGCGTGCCAATCAAGTAGTTTACCGGCTCACCAAGTAGTCGACGCTGAAGCAGCGTATGCAGTGTTTGATATTGGGTTGTCGTTAAGGCTTTTTCTGGCCACATATAGAGCGCCGTGCGGTCACAGTCGAGAACAAAACACATCAACAAATCTGCATCAAGCCTTGGCGAATCAAAGTTCGCTAATTCGGTGGCGGCGTGTTTAAGCCATTGCCCAATCTGCGTTGGTGCAATTTTGGATGCAGAACTGGCCCCGTCGCTGTGCTCAGATGGTGCGTCAGAAGCGGTCCCAGAAGCGGCGTCAGAAGATGACCCAGAAGTAAGCCCAGAGGGAGGCCCAGATTTAGAAGAGGGCAAAGCGGTTAGTCGCCAAACTCTGCGAGCAGCTGCGCTTGATGTTCTGAGATAAGCGGGTCAATCACCTCTTCAAGCCCGCCCTGCATAACGTCATCGAGCTTATGCAAGGTGAGGTTGATACGATGGTCTGTCATTCGGCCTTGCGGAAAATTATAAGTACGAATACGTTCTGATCGATCACCTGAGCCCACTTGCGAGCGACGCGAATCCGATTGTTCTTTTTGCTGCGCACTAACTTGTATATCCATTATGCGTGCTTGTAGTAGTGCTAGCGCTTTAGCGCGGTTTTTGTGTTGACTGCGTTCGTCCTGGCACTCAACCACAATGCCGCTAGGTGCATGGGTTAAGCGAACGGCGGAATCTGTTTTGTTGACGTGCTGACCACCCGCACCGGATGCGCGAAACGTATCCATTTTTATATCGGCAGGATTGATATCAATCTCTTCAATTTTATCGGCCTCAGGCAAGATCGCAACGGTTGCAGCTGAGGTATGTACACGACCTTGCGACTCTGTATCAGGTACGCGTTGCACTCGGTGTACACCCGATTCAAATTTAAGTTGCGAAAAAACACTGTTGCCCGTTAAACGACAAACCACTTCTTTGTAACCGCCATGATCACCACTTCTTTCCGTGATGATTTCACTGCGCCAGCCTTTGTTTTCTGCAAAGCGTAAATACATGCGCAGTAAGTCTCCTGCAAAAATCGCTGCCTCATCACCACCAGTGCCAGCTCGAATTTCTAAAAAAGCATTGTAGGTATCGCGAGGGTCTTGCGGTAATAACAGGGTTTGTAGATTGGCTTCGATCTTGGCAAGGCTGGTTTCAAGTTCTGGTAGTTCTTCTGCAGCCATTTCCCGCATGTCAGGGTCGCTGTCTTTTGCCATTTCACGCGCATTAGTGAGGCTTTCAAGCGCTGTACTGTAATTACTGAACGTGGTCACGATAGGTTCAAGTTGCGAGTACTCTTGAGAGAGTTCTCGAAATCGATTCTGATCATTAATGGTTTCGGGTTCACCGAGTAAGGCTGCGATTTCTTCGTGCCGCTCTGCAACAACTTCCAGCCGAGCTTGAATGGATGCCTTCATGAGTCTGGTGTATCTAGATCGAATAGTGATTTGGCTGCGTTCAGCAGATCGTTGTTGCCTTGCTCGGCAGCTTGACGCATGTTTTTTGTTGGCGCGTGCATTAGTTTGTTAGCCATGGCATGAGCCAGTTGTTCAAGAACAAGCTCAGGGTCTTGACCTGCACGCAATTGTTTGCGACTTTTTTCAAGCAACGTAGCTTGTGTGGATTGCACTTGATTTCGATATGATCGAATGGTATCGGTCGCACCCAGGGCACGCATGCGTTGCATGAACATGTCAACTTGGTGCACCACAATTTCTTCAGCTTGGTCAGCGGCTGCCAATCGGTTTTGCCGGCCTTCATCAACAACACTGTTTAAGTCATCAACGGTGTACAGAAAAACGCCGTCGATTTCGCTCACCTGTGGTTCTACATCGCGTGGAACGGCGATGTCAACGATAAGCAATGGGCGATAGCGCCGCGCTTTCATTGCATCTTCGATAGTGCCTTTGCCTAAGATTGGCAGAGGAGCGCCGGTTGAGCTGATGATAATGTCGGTTTGTTCTAACACTTGGTTTAGCTGGCCAAGCTCGAATGCTGAGCCGTTGACTGAATCAGACAGAATTTGTGCGCGTTTGAACGTACGATTCGCAACGTTGATATGACCAATGTTGTTGGACTGTAGATGTCTGGCTGCAAGTGTAGTGGTTTCTCCTGCGCCAATCATGAGTGCTTGATGCTGACTTAAATCTGCAAATATTTGCTTTGATAACGTTACGGCTGCAAAAGCGACTGATACCGGGCTACTGCCAATTTCAGTATCGGTCCGCACTTGTTTGGCAACGGAGAAAGCGGTTTGAAACAGTTGCGTTAGCTCCGTGCCAACGGTACCAAATTCATTAGCGTCTCGATACGCTTGTTTAATTTGCCCTAAAATTTGGGGTTCACCGAGCACCATCGAGTCGAGACCACTACACACACGCATTAAATGTTGGACCGCGTGACGGTCGTGGTGCGCGAATAAATGAGGTTGGAACTGGTTATCAGTCATGTCGAGAAATTCATGCATCCACGCAGACACTGGCGCCGGATCGGTACCGTGGAGACCGCAGTAAATCTCAGTTCGATTGCAGGTTGAAACGATGGCAGCTTCGCGGACCTCCGTGACCGATTTCAGGTTTTGGAGAGCGTCCTCGAGTTTGTTTTCATCGATTACCGCACGTTCTCGGACTGATATTGGGGCGGTGTGGTGGTTGAGCCCTAGTGCTAGCAATGACATAGTGGAATTGATTCTAACAAATGTTGGCAATCAGCCGCCTAAAATAGATAAGAATTGACATGAATAGGCATGGATTTACTGGTCTTAGGGCAGCTACACTTACTAAGGTGTGCGATTGTTGATCTTCAGGCTGTGAGATAGTGGATTCTGCGACGCTCAGCGGAATGGCCAAGTTATTTGCGTAATGGCGATAGTAAAGTAGTTGTTTTGACGATTTTGGAGAAGTGCATGAGTGAGAGAAATATGAGCAGTTCAACCCGGTCATTTGCTGAAGGTAATGCACCAATAGGCTTGTGCTCGAAATTGCTCTCAAGCGTGCTCGTACCAGTGGTACTAGTGGGTTGCACCGCTGTCCCTATGGCCAAGCGTGCGGTGGCTCAAGAAGTCTCTGCAACACCACAAGCCATCTCATCAAGTCAGCAACTAACCGACGAACGAGCCCAATTGATGTTTGAGGTCATGATTGCAGAACTCGCCGGTCGGCGCGGATATATGGATATTGCCACCGAGGCTTATTTGCAGGCCTCAAAACGCACGGACGATGAACGAATAGCCGAGCGTGCAACGAAATTAGCCGTATGGGGACGCCAATGGGCCATGGCTGAGCAAGCAGCAAACCGGTGGCTAGAACTTGATCCTGAATCTACTGAAGCACGAGAGTTACTTGCCCAAGTGCTGATGCGTGGTGACCAACCGTCGAGGGCTGCACTCGATGAGTTTGCGAATTTGGTCGAATCCACAGAAGATCGTGGTGCAGTGCTAAAAGATATTTTTATCTTGCTAGCTCGCGAAGGTGATCGAGCATCGGCTTTTGAAACACTGAAAGGCTTGCAGACCAGGTTTCCAAACGAAGTTGAAGCCCATATGGGAGTGGCACGCTTTCATTTGCTTCAAAATGATCGGAATGCGGCAATGGTAGCAGTCGAGCAAGCATTGCAGCTCGATCAAGTACACGGGGAGGCGCTGCTCACCAAAGCACAAATACTGAGCGACTCGGGTAAGCCTGCCGAAGGTCTTGGCGATATAAAAATTGCACTCGACAATGATTCGGATAACATCAACTTGCGTATCGGCTACGCCCGTCTACTGGCTGATGTTGGGCAATATAAGCAAGCGAATGAGCAGTTCGAATATTTGTTTGAGAATTCAGGTGATAACAGTGACGTGTTGCTCTCGATAGGGCTGCTTGCGCTCGATTCAAAGCGCACAGACGCCGCCCAACGCTATCTTGAAGCCTTACTCAATACCGGCGACCATCAAAATCAAGCGAACTATTACTTAGCGCGCATCGAAGATCAAAAACAAGCTTTTGATGCGGCAATCAAGCTTTATGAGAACGTTGGTGAGGGCGATTTGTACTTGTCCTCACAAATTCGAGCAGCAGAGCTCTATGCAGCATCTGGACAATTGGATATTGGTATCGAAAAGGTTAGGTCTTTATCCACTTTGCTGCCAGACCCGGCCATGCAATCAATGCTCATCACCACCGAGAGCCGAATGTTGCAAGATGCAGGGCGAGACGTCGATGCCGTTGGCGTACTTAGCGCAGGGCTGGAAAAATATCCTGCAAATAGTGAATTACTGTATGCGCGAGCGTTGGCTGCAGATAGAACTGGGGATACGGATACTCTGATGTCTGATCTTGAACAGTTGATTGTTGCTGAGCCTAATAATGCCAATGCGCTTAACGCACTTGGTTATTTTCTTGCCGATGATAATCAGCGACTCGATGAGGCAGAAGCTTACCTTGAAAAAGCCCTAAGCTTAAAGCCGAACGACCCTGCCATCATGGATAGTCTGGGTTGGTTGCGCTTTCGTCAAGGCGATAGTGAGGGTGCAAAACGTTTACTAGAGCGGGCATACGAAGCCTATCCTGACGCTGAGATTGCTGCACACCTTGGTGAAGTATTATGGGTTGGCGGCGATAAAACGGCTGCTCGATCCATTTGGGAAAAGGCCTTAGCCGATGCGCCAGAGCACGACAAATTAGTTGATACAATGGAGCGCCTAATTCAATAATGTTTTTGCGTTTAGTTTTGCTTGCTGGGGTGTTGCTGGCAACTGCCTGCGGCTCGCAGCCATTAAAAGTGACCCAAGATCCTCAAGCACGTCAGGCCGCTTTAGAGCGCCTCAATGCCTTTAGAGTGACTGGTGGTCTTGGTATTTGGACGAACGAAGAATCTATTAGCACCCGAATAGACTGGCAGCAGAGTGGACAGGATTTTAATATTCTTGTCCGATTGCCTGCAGGTTTGAGCACGGTGCAAGTTAGTCAACAAGGCAATGTCGCGACGGTGAAGCAGGGAGGGGCTGAGCCTGTTTCAGGTCAATCAGCGGCTCGTCTGTTGCAACAAGCTCTGGGTTTGAGTGTAGCCGTGCCTATCGAACAACTGTCTCTATGGATGCGTGGGTTACCAGGAATTAGCGCAGAATCGGTAACGTACGACGATCAAAATCGGCTCGCAACCATGAACTATCGAGATTCGCAGGCAACTCTCTGGCGTGCCAAGATTTTAAAATATACAATATTCGACAACGTGTCTGTACCGGCCACCATCATAGCAACCGGTGGTCCATACAACATACGTCTCGTATTAAAGGAATGGAGCAAGGTTACATTGGACGAAACCGCAAAGTCGGAAGCGACTGCTCAAACAGGGACGGGTGGAGGAAGGTTGAAAGTGCCTGGCAGATAACCTGCCAATCGCTCAAAAATAGTGCTAATTCAGTTGAAAACAGCCGAATATCTGTGAATTTTTGAACAATCCCTTGTGAATAGGTGATGAGTCAGCAAATTGAGTTTGGCTCTGAAGCACTTTGCCCGTTATGATAGTTGGTTAGGAAAATAGACGCAGGTAACAAGTACTTGACGACAAATTGGTTGGCTCCGGCCAAGATAAATCTTTTTTTGCACGTGACTGGTCGCCGTAGCGATGGGTATCACACGTTGCAAACCGTATATCAGTTCATCGACCTATGTGATGTGCTGCAATTCGCTGTGCGCGAAGACAACGATGTCAAGTTGATCAGCGCATTCGACGAGGTGCCTCCAGAGGATAATCTGGTGATAAAGGCAGCTCGGGCATTGCAGGCGCAATCAGGGACACGATCTGGGGCTGATATTACGCTCACGAAAAGCATCCCGACTGGTGGTGGGCTAGGCGGTGGCAGTTCTGATGCCGCGACCACACTAGTGGCCCTGAATGAATTCTGGCGACTCGGCCTGAGCATCAAGGAATTGGCTGAAATTGGTGTGTCAGTTAGTGCCGATGTTCCCGTGTTCGTATATGGCCAAGCGAGTTGGGCTGAGGGTATTGGTGACAAACTAACGCCAGTCGCGCCAACCCAACCTTGGTATTTGGTTGTCTGTCCACAAGTGCAAGTCTCAACAGCAGCTTTATTTAATCTGCCTGAATTGAGACGTAACACCAGTCCAATCACAATACGGGACTTTATGGATGGTCGAACTACTAATGTGTTCGAACCGATAGTCATGGCACGATATCCGCAAGTTCGAGCAGCACTGGAATGGCTTTCACTAAACAACCGTGGAGTCAGAGCAAAGATGAGTGGAACGGGCAGTTGTGTGTTCACTCCTTGCGAAACTGAGGCAGATGCACAAGCACTTAAGGACCGATTGCCAGAATCTATGACAGGTTATGTCGTAAAAGGGCATAATGCGTCCCCGCTGTATGACTTTTCCGGTTAATATGCGCGTCTTGAATTGAATGTTGTTCAAGCAACGCATTTTAAAGTTGTTCGACAAGTTAGTTTGTAAGTAAGGTTAGTAAGAGGCTGTTGTAGTTAAGTAGTGCAGCCATAGCAGGTCAGTGTTATGCACTGAAAAACAATTGGGCCGTCGCCAAGCGGTTAAGGCACCGGGTTTTGATCCCGGCATTCGGAGGTTCGAATCCTCCCGGCCCAGCCAACATCACAGCCTGTATATCACTATGAACGATCGTAGATTAATGATCTTTGGCTGCAACGCCAATCCTGTTTTAACTCAAAACATTGCCGCTTATCTCCAAACGCCTATTGGTAAAGCCACCATGGCGCGTTTCAGCGATGGTGAAACCTCGGTTGAAATACTGGAGAACGTTCGAGGTGGTGATGTATTCATTGTGCAACCAACCAGCAATCCAACCAACGACAACTTGATGGACCTATTGGTCATGGTCGATGCTATGCGTCGTGCATCAGCAGATAGAATCACAGCCGTCATCCCATATTATGGATACGCTCGACAAGATCGGCGTGTGCGCTCAGCGCGGGTGCCTATCACAGCCAAGCTAGTGGCCAACATGCTCAGTGTGGCAGGTGTTGATCGCGTACTTACGGTTGATTTACACGCAGAACAAATTCAGGGCTTTTTCGATATCCCTGTAGATAACGTTTACGGCTCGCCATTGTTGCTGCTTGATATTTGGCGTAACAAATATCCGAACCTGATCGTTGTCTCACCCGATGTCGGTGGAGTGGTGCGAGCCCGTGCTGTGGCCAAGCAGCTTGACGACAGTGATCTTGCCATTATCGACAAACGTCGACCACAGGCGAACCAAGCGCAAGTCATGCACATCATCGGTGATGTTAAAGACCGTACATGCGTCATCATTGATGACATGGTTGATACAGCTGGCACTTTGTGTAAAGCCGCTGAAGCATTGAAGGCACACGGCGCAACTAAAGTCGTTGCTCTTGCCACGCACCCCGTTCTGTCAGGACCTGCAATCGCAAATTTAGAGGCATCCCAACTCGATGAACTCGTGGTAACCGATACCATTCCGTTGTCAGAGGAAGCTAAACAGTGTTCGGTTATTCGTCAGCTTTCAGTGGCAGACTTGCTAGGCGAAACGATTCGACGTATTCACGAAGATGAGTCAGTTAGCTCGGTTTATATGGATTAAATTATAGGCATTGAGCGTCAGGGCGACGTTCGTGTTTGATTGCGTTGCTGCCAATGCGCGCGATGGCACCGATTTTTCCATACGTAAAAACGGCTCCACTCAACACTTTTACACCTTTCTCAGCAATCGCACCTCTGGCAGACTTAGGGGAAGTCCAATACGGTTCACGTTTATGATGAATGTTTGCAACAAACGGGTCGCAAACTAGGCGCTCAGGGTTGATGCTCGGGATTATTACCGCTTATCTGTCAGTTGGTCTCATTATAATCGTAGAGACATTACAGACGGTGCAGCTATGAAAACCACGCCAAAATTACTTTCTCTTGCAGCACTTGCATTGTCCATGGCAGCGCCAGCATTTGCAGTAGACGCGCCGCAAGTAGCGGTAACCGACGATATTCTCTATTGGACGCCAGTTGATGCAATCTCCATTAACGTTCATCGTGATAACGGTGAGTGGCTTGAAACAATTCCTGGAAATGCAACGCAGTGGCAAGCGCCAGCATCTGGTGGTTATTTTTTAGTCGGTACCGATCAAGGTGACTGGCAAGGTTGGGGTAAATCGAATACGGTAAACGTTAATGCTTTTGTGCAAAACGATACTCAGTCTGGTGACTATGCAGGTTCGTTGGTTATCAATAATTACTAAGCAAAAGTTTATTCTCAAACCAGTGCGGAAATTTTTTGGGAGCTACCCAGTACTGAAGTGGTAAAGGTGGAAGTATTTCGTGACGATGGGGTTTCACTTTTCAGTAACGGACAGAGCTTTTATGAAGCTAATTTGCTACCGGGTACAACGTATTACTACACCTTATTTCCCTATGATAGTCGCGGCAATCTTGGGCCCGAAGTGTCTATAACGCTCACAACGGCCAGCGCCACTGATGCAGGTTCAGCTGTGCCTTCAACTCCGATGGTTAATCCGGCTCTTAGTGCTGATGCCGATGTTGCAACTAAGATGGATACCGCCACTGGATCCGATGAGCTCGAGACTAAAGACAGTGGCTCGAAAGACTCAAGAACTGCGAGTTGGTCTATTGATGGCAACAGCATTAATTTTGCAGCGGACGGTTGGTTTCAGGTGCAGCGTAGAACTGATTATTCGACCGTTTGTGAAGGTGTCTCATCGTGTGAGATAGAAGACGACACCAATTATCAAATAGTGAATCACTTAACGGGCGAAGTTTGGCAAAGGGTCAGCACTGAGCCCATGAGTATGAGTTGGCAGCAAACTGGTTTATACCTTGGTCATCTCTATTGGAACAGCGTTATTTATAACTATGAAGCGCCCAGTGAATACAAGGTCTATCTAAATGATGAATTGGTGGCCTTGAGCGGTATCACCAATTCCCCAATCGCCGGTTTTGTACGAGGGACTCGTTATCGAGTAACGGTTTATGCGCTTCTAGCTGACGGGTCACAGGAGCTGGTTGGCGATCAAGAATTTGTCACTGACGGGCCATCTATGGACGTTGTTAGCTATGGACGACCCGCAGCCGACCGAGACACGTTTGGTTTCGAACTATGGGATAACATTGAAGCTTTCCCGCAATCGTTTTTACCATCGGACTGTCTGTTGGCATTGCCAGCTGGTGATTTCTGCTTCAGTCCGTCCACACGGTATCTAATGGAAATCTATCGCTTTAGTGATAGTCAGCCAGTCCCGTGGGAGTTTGTGCTACCGGGTGAAAATAGCACTAACCATATTGAGGCGCTGGCGCATTTTTACGGAACGGGCGGTAGACGCAGTGCGTCCAAACGGTTTGCGCTTGTTGCTGATGTGACCACCGTGTTTGATCAGTCAAGCTATGAAATATCGGTCTTTCAAGGTAACGGTACCTTTCAGGGTACATTCCCAATATTAGAGGACATCCGATTTTCCGCAGGAGACGGACAGGAGAGGCAAATTAACCTCGACGGTGCAGATGTGCGAGTCACTTTAGGCCCCGAACAAGCGCGGGAGAGTGACAGCCCTTATGCTAGTGCCGCGCCTCGGTCACTGCATATTGCCGGCGAATACTATGAGCCAAACGGTACTGGTAGTTTGTCTGATCTGTCGGGTTGGAGGCGGGAAGGTGCGTTTCTGGCCGTGATCGACCCAAATACTGGTGAGACTCTATCGAAGACGTTCTACACAGGGATGACACTTGAAAACGTGCCCACGCAATAGGTTATGGGATAAACCACTGGGGAACCTAGTGGGGTAGACCCTGACGGGCTCTGGCAACGGTATTTCTGCTGACTAAAAAGCCATGAAGTCACGGTTGTGGCTTCATTGTCAGTATCTGGTCACAGTAGTGCACTCGGATGAACGTGATTAGCGCAGCTATTTTCGGTTAAGCGGCCCATACAACGCACTGGTGCGCTATAATTCTCCGGCTCAGCCTGGTCGCGGGCAGAGCAGGGACCGTATTGATTCCAATATGGCCCATATTCAGGAGTAAACGACAATGTCAGACGATATTCAAGTCCAGGCCACGTCGCGCAGCGTTTTTGGTAAAGGTGCGAGCCGCCGCCTGCGTCGTGAAAATTTGGTTCCAGGCATCCTTTATGGTGCTGATGAGGACCCACAGCCAATCAACCTTAAGCACAACGAGGTGATCAAACACCTAGAGAACGATCAGTTCTATTCAAACCTGCTTATGCTTAGCGTGGATGGCAAAGAAGCGGTTCGAACCGTCCTTCGTGATGTACAGCGCCACCCGCACAAACTACAAATTTTGCACCTAGATTTCCAGCGTGTTGTCGCTGGAGCGGAACTGACACTGACTGTTGCACTTAACTTCCTTAACGAAGATACGTGTTACGGCGTTAAAACCGAAGGCGGCATGATTTCTCACAACGAAACAGAAGTTGCGATTGCTTGTTTGCCGCGTAATATTCCAGACAACCTTGAAATCGACATGGCTGACATGAAGATTGGTGAGTCTGTGCACTTGTCTGATCTGAAGTTGCCAGAAGGTGTTCGTTTAACTGATTTGATCGAAGGTGAGGATGATTCTGATCGCGCACTTGCATCGGTTATCGCTTCACGTAAGACACTAGAAGAAGAAGATGAAGAAGCAGCTGAAGCTGCAGAGGCGGCAGCAGCCGCAGCTCCAGATGGTGAAGATGGAGACGAGAAGAAAGAGGACGGCGGCGAGTAATTTACTCGGTACAGCCGTATTCACTTGCGTCGGCTAGTTGTCGACGCAAGTGCAATCAAATCAGCCAAGGTAGTCATACGTGCCAGGTGAACCCGTTCAATTTGAAATGATCGTTGGGCTTGGTAATCCAGGTTCAGAACACGAGAACCAGCGACACAATGCTGGTTTTTGGTTCGTTGATGAACTCGCACGAGATCTTGGTGCGACTTTTTCGGCCGATAAAAAGTCCTTCTCGATGCATGCCAAAGCAACGCTTAACGGACGCACGTTGCATTTGCTTAAACCCTACAACTACATGAATAACAGTGGTCAAGGTGTGTCTGCAATTGCACGGTTTTTCAAACTCGATATGAGTCGTGTTCTAGTTGCACACGACGAATTGGATTTACTGCCAGGACATATTCGTGTTAAGAACGGCGGTGGTCATGGTGGTCATAACGGGCTTCGCGATATCGTTGCCAAAACCGGCACCAAAGAATTTTGGCGCTTGCGTATTGGCATAGGGCACCCAGGGCATAAGTCTGCAGTGTCGGGATACGTTTTAAAACGGGCGACAGCAGAACATCAAAAACTAATTGATGATGCTTTGTATTTAGCCATGCGTGAATCACGCACATTAATTGATGGCGACATAAACGTTGCCACTAAAAATTTACACAGTCACAAACCGGATGGCACAGAATAATGGGTTTTAAATGCGCCATCGTTGGCTTACCAAATGTGGGTAAATCCACCTTGTTCAATGCTCTGACTAAAGCGGAAATAGCGGCAGAGAACTATCCGTTTTGCACTATCGAGCCAAACGTTGGTATCGTGCCGGTGCCCGACCCTCGGCTTGATGCATTAGCAAAAATTGTATCCCCAGAGCGTATTCTGCCAACCACCATGGAGTTTGTGGACATTGCCGGGTTGGTTGCAGGTGCATCTACCGGTGAAGGTCTTGGTAACAAGTTCCTTGCGAACATTCGTGAAACCGATGCTATTGCGCATGTGGTTCGTTGTTTTGAAAACGAAGACGTTATCCACGTTGCCGGTAAAGTTGATCCCGTTGATGATGTTGAAACCATCAACACCGAATTACTGCTTGCTGATGTAGACACCATGGAGAAGGCGCTTCAACGCATATCCAAAATGGCGAAGTCGTCTAACAAAGATGCCATTGCAGAAAAAGCCTTTATGGATCGCATCTACGCAGCCTTAAGTGAAGGCTTGCCAGCAAGAACGGTTGAATGTACTGAACAGGAATTGGCTTGGCGTAAGCACTATCACTTGCTGACAATCAAACCGACGATGTACATTGCGAACGTCGATGAAGAAGGGTTCGAGAATAACCCCATGCTCGATGTAGTGGTTGCTCGTGCCAAAGAAGAACACGCACAAGTGGTTGCAGTCTGTGCCGCAATTGAATCTGAAATTGTGATGCTCGAAGACGAAGAGAAGGCTGACTTTCTTTCAGAGATGAATCTGACAGAGCCTGGACTTAACCGGGTGATACGAGCAGGGTACGACCTACTCGGCTTGCAGACGTTTTTCACTGCCGGTGAAAAAGAAGTGCGAGCTTGGACGGTGAAGGAGGGTGCAACTGCACCAAACGGTGCTGGACGTATTCACACCGACTTTGAAAAAGGTTTTATCCGTGCTGAAGTCATCGCCTATGACGACTATATTGAGCACAGTGGTGAGAGCGGCGCCAAGGATGCAGGCAAATGGCGTTTGGAAGGAAAAGAGTATTTAATGCAAGAAGGTGACGTCGTACACTTTCGCTTCAACGTTTAGCGTTAAATTGGTGAATTTGCAGAGTATTAGCCTTGACAAATTCATCAATTATCGCGAAAATGTGCAGTCCACATCGGCGGCTACATAGCTCAGTTGGTTAGAGCACAACACTCATAATGTTGGGGTCCCTAGTTCGAATCTAGGTGTAGCCACCACTAATATCTGTTTGAATACAATATCTTGCGTTCGATTCATTGATGCTCGCAAAATGCATCGAAAATCGTAATCCCACCCATATCCCACCTTCTAGTAGTTGACTGTAATAACAGCCTTGAATTTTTGACATGGCTTAGCCTCACCTTTCGTATAGAGCATCAGTTAGTGAACATTAAGTGAGATTGCTGTAACTTACTGGAAAATCAAGAAAGAGCTAAGATCTAATGAAAAAATCAGAACTCACGATAGTCGTGAGACAGCTGAAGGCAAATTGTACGCTTACACAATTACAAGACTTGCTTAAATCTAAGGAATGTCAATTCTCTGGAACTTGGGACGATATTCAGGAAAAGCGGCTTGCGCCAGCATTGAAGGAAAAAAAACTTTCTGAAGATGAGCTATATCAGTTTTTGAACGATGTGGAGGAGTATGGTGCTTCACATATTTTCCTCTACACCAAGTCTCGAAAAACTGTGAAAGCCTTCTTGGCGGACGAGGCTACGATTGTCAAAACCCTCAAATCGAATAACCTATATAACGTGTATAAAAAGCCGATTTTGCTGGAAAACCCCAAGACACTAACAGCTGTATCGATCAGGTACTCTGCTTCTGGATTAACAATAAAATTAGTTGAGCCAAGAGTGAGTGAAACCAAAATAAAGGATGAGATAGACGGTACGCGGCGGAAAGTTATTTATGATCGAGTTATCTTACGCGTTGTCAGCGTGGTGCGGCTAGCTGCAGACGGCTTGCTTGAAATATCGATCGGTTCGAGAGCTGCAAGTACCGGTTATAAAGCCGAACTCGCAGCAATAATAAAGCTGATAAAACCAATTGTAGATGTTGGTGGTTTTAATGAGATGTCGTTAAGTAGACATAAAACTAAATTGCTAAATGATTTGGAGTCGAACGATGAAAGCATACTTCTTAGAAATATGGCGGTGGTAACTGATGAAGGCGAGCATCTGCTAGGTGTCTCTAAAACCAACGGTTCAGGTCTAACCAAAGATGTGACTGTCGCTTTGGCTAAGGTTGAATCTGATGCAGGTTATTGCGGTAAGGGTAATCTTTTGTTTAGGGGTAAAAAAGATACTGTACTAGAGAGGGATATTGGCGTAACGTTGAACGGGAAGAATAACGAATGGGCTATTGATAGGCAATGCAGTAAGTTGGAACATGAGTGCATACTTGAACAAATTAGAAACATTGTATGATCGTCTTCCCGAGTCTTGGGAAGCTCTCGATACTATTAAGAGCCTCGCTGCACATGAGCGAGCTGAGCACCGTATTTACTCAATCGACCGTCTTCAGGAATTGTTGAGCCCTATAACAGTACGTAATTTAACGACATTAGTTAGCGAATTAGAAAAAAACAGATTGATTTGTAAGCGATACCAAGTTAATTCCGAGATTGCTGGCACGTTAGATGAGTTTGATTCATTGGACGATATTCCGCCTAAAATAATGGATCCGATTGTTGGAGAGATTGTTGAGGTCAACTATGACCTAATATCTATTGCCTACCGTATTAAAAAAACAAATTAAGCACGGATTGTAAAATTGGACTTAGTAGCTATTGTAGAAGATTTCATCGAACGGTCTAAAGCCCTTTCAAGCTCACAACGCTTTGCACAGCTGCAAGAACTACTGTCAAGCATTCCTGAAGAACATCAATCCGAAGCGGAAGACCTATATTTTCGATTTAGAAGTGGTGATGGAAATGAATTTGTTGGTAAGTGTGTGGTCGTACTTATTCACGGAATTCGAGACAATGCGGTATGGCATGACAAACTAGATAAGTTGTTAAAGAGTAGGAGATCAATCGCAGCTGTTGAAAGTATCGACTACGGCTTTATGAATCTATTCGGGTTTATATTTCACTGGGTACGTGAATCTTCCAGATACAACGAGATCGAAATAGAATTAGATGAAATAACCCGCGTAAATCCTGATAAAACGATCACGGTGATTGCCCACAGTTACGGCACATATTTGTTCAGCAAATTTATAAAAAAGAGAAATGGAGATTCGATTGATAGGGTGATTTTCTGCGGCTCAATAGTCAAAGAGAAATTTGATTGGAACAAGTATCGTGATAGAGATTTAATACAAGTTTTAAATGATTGTGGTGATGATGATATATGGCCTGTGATAGCGAAAATAATATCATTCAGGTTTGGCGCTGCTGGCAAGCTTGGCTTTCGACATAAAAGAAGGGCGAAAAATCGATTTCACGCTTGTGGTCATGATGGATTTTTTAATGAGGAGTTCTATTTAAATTACTGGGTCCCTTATATCGAAGAAGGATTGATTAAGGACTCCACACACGAAAGAAGCAATGTTAGATGGTGGATGAGTGCTGTTACTTCAGTGCAATGTTTCATATTGTGGGGGTCGCTCATTAGTATTTTATTGTTGTGGTCTTTGTATTCATTAGCAATGTTTTTATTTTAATTGCGTTACCATTCTGTTGTATCGCGGTAACCTGAGCTGAGCATTGAGTGCATACATACGAAAGGAATTGAGTCATGCTTGAGAGTGAGCCTGATAAATTCGACGAGCACTTACGACCCTGCTCTGGGTAACGTATGACTCGGTCTAAATCAGGGCATCTAACCAAAACCATTGACAATCACACTCGCATCATGCACCGCGCTACAGTAAAAAAACTGGTCAAGAATTGGGATATTCTCAGGTCCGCAATTTGATACTTTAAACCTAGCCATTGACGGCACTTACTCAAAAGGAATTGACCCCATGTCTTATATTGAACCCGATAAATTCGATAAGAATAAACAGCGCTGCTCTGGCTGTAATTACTATCGAGCCATAGATTCAAAGCATGGGCGCTGTCAATTAGACAAGCAATCCACCAATGATAAGACAGTCAGTAGAGAGTTTTATTGTGGCCGGTATGTTGGGGTTTATATCGGTACTGGCTAAATGTAACATCAACTATGTGGCACTGGCGGGGCTACTAGAAGTGGCGTACGGTATTACTGAGACGCCCAGAACTTGACCAATAAAATTGCGCGTGGGTGCAACTGCTACATAATTCTGCGAATTAATACAATTACATATATTCAATTAAATACTAAATAATTTACGTGGCCCATTCTCTACATGTGCGTTTGTGGTGCCGAATCCGTATAAATAACCCATTTGTACATTTTTTGAATATTTCTTCGTAGCACTCGATAATTTATGTTAAGAAGTGAGTTGTGTCTGACGTTATGTTGGCACTTGAATCCAGCGATGTTCGCTAAAGCTAACCATCGGCATTAAATATTTACCAATATGAAGGCATTTTAGTACGAAGCAACTTAAATCGTTTTGCAAACTGGAGAGCCAGAAATGACAAAATCATTACCAGCTGTGTCAGAAGATAACTCAGGTCAAAAGCCGTTATATTCGTCTGATTCGTTGCAACTGTATTCTTGCACCACCATGATTGATGAGCATACGAATCCTGATATAGGTCGGCACATCACTTTTGAGTTGGAAAACGTTGTTCAAATTTGTCGAGACCCGAAAACTGGAGAAACACGACCATACCTGCATCGATATGCAGTCTCAGGAAGCGCTAGCGGAAAAAATGGCGTAGCTCTTTTAGTTGTTGATACTGCCACAGACATGACGTGGCTCAAGTCTTCCTTTCGTGTTCCAATTAGGGAGGAGCTTGATGAAGCTTTCAGGGGCTATACGGACAAAGGTGACAATTGCTCAGTTGATGCGATGATCCGTGAATTTGGAGAAGAAGCAGGTCAAAAGATAATTGAGGCTATTTCAAATGATGCTCAATATGCACGTCTTCGCCTATTGAATGAGGGAGTCCGTACTGACAGTGGCAGACAGAGGGATGCTGTGGACTACTATTTATTAATTATCGATAGCAGTGGCTTTTTAAACTTCAAGCCTGAATCACACGTCGATGAATCTGTTCGTTTCGTTCCATTGGTCGATTTCTATCGCAGCATTTATGGGCAAGATGATTCTACTTATGCGAAAGACGGATTTACTTTGCATTTAGCTAAATCCGCAGAACGTATCATCGCTAGTGAGTCTAAGGCATTGGCATCTGTGCTGCCATCAATTCAAAAAGCATATGATGATCGGAGTCTTACTGCCGATTTATTGGTGGGTTGCCAGAAGAAAACGCAATGGTGGGATTCGGAGATTCTACGCTTAGAAGAATATGACCGGTATCTGAATCGAAACCGTGAAGAGTTCCAAGCGTAGAAACTCTGCAGATTTCTAGCAATTTCTTCCGGCTGCTTGTAATATAATTTTAGTGTAAGTTCTTTAGCTGGCCAAACACTGGCCAGCTTTTTTCGTTGTTGCGCCACGTATGGGCATGATGTGGCTTTACTCAAACTCGGTAGGATCTGGTGTTTTAACGTAGCGGTGTATTGCAATTATTTGTGCGTTATTCAAGTTATAAAATCCTGGTGCTAGGCAAAAAAAGCCGCAGCTGCCCTTGGTACACGAAATGACCATAAAGCGTTTTTAGGGTACGACGGTAAGTGCTTCAATATCTAAGCTGCTTTCTCGCTCTCGAATAATTCGGGGTTGTGTCTTTTGTAGGCAGGTAGAATATTCAACGATGGATACCTTCCTATCATTATGCCGTCGTTAATATCACAAAGTGCTCTGGCGTCTTTCCAGTCATCTATGTTTGAATTTTGCCTGCGTCTATGTGGCCGCAAATACTCTTGATACAGTAACCATCGGTAGACTTGAAACGCGCTGTACTTGTCAGCTGCCCGTTGTCGCTTTTTACCAGTATCGGCAAGCCGTCAGAAAGTAGTCGAGTGAACTTGTCGTTACTAATATCGAGCGCTCGGGTTGTTTCTCGGCGGCTCATAATCCGGTCAGCATCGAACGGTATGTAATGCGAGTTTCTGCAACCTGCTGCAATGCTGTGTTGTGAGGCTGTCAGTATTCCCTCGCTATACCAGTTTGAGTTCGGCGCTGTATCGCTTTAAATCTAAGGCGCTATGGCTAAAAATTTTGTCAAACCTTAGTTTTATTTTCTCAGGTTCCGTTCAAGAGCGTCAATTTTTTTGGTGAGATCTTTTATCTTCTCGTCCATTAGCCTCTGCTCTCTATTTGGTTCAAGTGCTTTCAACTTAGAATCTATGTCAGATTCTAGGCAGCTCACGTAACTCTGCAAGTCTTCAATAGTGGGGTTGACACTACTAAAACAGGCGCTAGCGTAACTATAACTACTAGCGAACATCGCTATTGTGAAACATACTGATTTCATATTCAGGCTCACTTCAATTGACAAACGGATACAGTTTCTTTGGAAATGTGCTGTGGGTACGGTACAACAGCAGGACTTTTACACGAGCGTTCTCATGAGCAATTCTCTATAGTTAACAATTACAGATTGGATCTAAACTATTAACCTTTGATTGATTGTGCCTAAGCTTCTCCATCCAGTCTTAACTTCAACTAAACAGCCATCCTTGGCTGCGGCTGCTGACTATTGTTTGCTACTCACATTCAAGCTGAATAACAATACTAAGCGCATTTAAAAACGGGCCAACTTGGCATAATGCCCATGAATCTGTTGACGAGAAACTTGTTCCAATAGGTGGTCTGGGGCTACCGATGCCTGCGGCAGAACACGCTCTAATTCGCTTTATGGTTTTGCCCTCAGGACATTGAGCTGTACAGCCTCTGCCGGTATTCGATATCTCATAGTCGCATTCTTCTGTAACAAGCACTGATTCATCTGATGAAGTATCGCTATCAATCGTTACCTGTGAGACCGTTGCTGGGCTTGTAGCGAAATCAACTAAGTTATACACCCCTGCTGGTACATCGCATGGGTTGCCTGTTTGGCAAACAGTTTCATAGGTGGTTGGATTCTGCAACTGCTTCCAACTTGTACCGGTAAAATTGTATACAACGGCTGTTGCTTGAGATGATATTAGTAGTCCTAGAAGTAGTAAGTATTTCATCTGTACAGTCCATTATGTGTGTTCTATTAAAATAGCTTTTTGGAATGTGTAGTATTGTAAAATCGAAAAAATCATGTGTGGGTGAATCAGACCACTTCGCCCGCACTATACCAAAACACACCTGCGCTATGCCCCTTGCTACAGACAAAAGACTAGTTAGTGCCCATCCATAAACGCATAAGTGCCTGAGTAGGCAAGAAATTTCAGTAGATAGATGTAAAAAATCCTCTTGGTTTGGTATGTTTGAGTTGCGAAGCTTAAA
>Ga0115031_1000073_pt1 | contig 64193 bp, 61 predicted proteins | sample Maine_Asex4_meta_FD_87301 | JGI IMG/M metagenome (GOLD analysis project Ga0115031, IMG submission 87301) | Marine algal microbial communities from Maine, USA - Maine_Asex4_metaG | ecosystem: Host-associated > Algae > Red algae > Unclassified | place: Maine, USA | collected 2015-01-05
ATATTGCAGATGGTGTTGTTGACGCGGTGAACTTTCCCACGCTGAGTGCTGCTGGTTACAAAGCAAATATACGTTAACTACTAAACAAACTGTCCATATGAGGTTGACACGTTCCGCGTGCGACTAAATCTATAAAAATCCACGACAAACAGCGTCGGCAAGAAATCTAAAAAAGTAAAGGCACAGTCAGTCGCTCTGTATTTTGAGAAATAAATTGTTAGGTCATGCTGTGGTGAACGATGCTGCGCTACCAATGATAATGCCGCTTATCCATCGGCCAACTGTTTCGAGCTTCAACTTCTACACATCGATCAACTTGGTCAACCAGTGATTTTATTGGTGTAATACTCTCCACATACCCACCTAACTCCACGTAGTCAGACTGTTTTAGAGTAAATTCAATGGGCGCAACTAACGCAGGCGTAGGCACATAACCAAACGCATTGCTAGGCAATTGCATAACATCAACCATGACCGTGATACCACCGCCGGGCCAAACGTAAGCCGGTGCACCACCGCACGTGACATGCGTCAGTGAGTTTCTAACGGAGCGCGTTAAGCCAACGGGGTTCTCTGTAACACCAGCTCGCAATGAACCACCTGCCCCACCCATAAACAGAACGGAACACAATGACGGCTCACAATTCTCCGCTACCCGTTCAACCGATGGTTTCAATTCAGCGGGCATTTCTGTTTTAATGGGTAACAAATTATTATCTAAAACATAGAATGCATATTGCTCACCAGTAGTCGATACCATCAACATGCGCATACCCGGCTTTGCCACGGTTGCTTTGAAGTTGTCAAGGATAGTCAGTGGGTCGTCTATATCCGTTCCACCCCAACCCATACCAGGTTCTGCCACTTGGAAATAACGACCGGGTGTCGACTTGCGACCTTTTATCTTAATACCGGTGGGGTCCATGCCCAGCAGCTTGCCTGCCTGATGCTCTGAGAGTACGCCGGTTATATGATCATCAACGACAACAACCTCATCGACGTGTGGCTCCCATTGCTTGGCAAACATACCAATGGTCGCCGACCCACAACCTACACGCATTAACGTTTCGGCTACACCATCAACAATCGGTGCCTTACCTGCTTGCACAATCATCGTGACACCGCCATCGATGCTCATTTCAACCGGCTCGCGGTTACACAGGTTCAATAACGCATCGCAAGTGATGCGACCTTCCTTCTTACTACCACCGGTTAGATGATTAACCCCGCCGAGTGAGAGCATTTGCGAACCATATTCGCCTGTGGTGACATGACCAATAGCTTCGCCTTCCACACGCACCAGTGCTTGCTCTGGACCTACGTGACGATCGGTATCAATTTTAACTTTCGCACCGCAATAACTGAATATGCCCTCAGTAACCACAGTCACCATATCCACGCCATCGTGCTCTTGGCTAACAATAAATGGGGCTGGTTTATAGTCGGGATAAGTTGTTCCTGCACCAATTGCGGTGACAAACGTTTTGTTTTGATTAATCAGCGAGCCATCCCATTGCGGCACATCATCGCCCGGTAGAAACGCGACCACTTCACCACCAGTTTCGGTGCGATTCTCAATGACCGTAAACGGGTCGAGCCGAACTAATTCGCCGCCTTCATTAGCATACCGATCACATGCACCAGAGCGCCCGTCTTTGATATAGCAAAGTACCGGACAAGCATCACAACGAATTTTGCCGTTAGGTTCTATGTCTACTTTTAGCCGGATCATGAATGCTTTCCTAACTCACCATCACTCACCGCGTGAATAGCCGCGAGCACTTTATCTGGACTTGCCGGTAAGTGGTGTATCTCAGCCCCACACGCATGTCGTATAGCATTAAGAATCGACGGTGCAGTTGGAATCAGCACATGCTCTCCAAGTCCCTTGGCGCCATACGGGCCATGCTCGTCATGCACTTCAACAATGATTGTTTCAATCGGTGGCACATCACCAATAGTTGGAATGAGATAATCATGTAGGTTTTCAGTACGTGCCGGAATGAATGATTCCATTAAGGCCAGACCGATGCCCTGCGCAACACCACCATGAATTTGGCCTTCTACTAAATTTGGATTAATGGCACGACCAACATCGTGGGCTGCATAAAACTTTATAAGATCAACACTGCCTAATTCAATGTCTACAGCGAGTTCAACTAGATGTGCCGCATATCCATATTGTGCATACGGGTTGCCCTGTCCATTGTCATCCAAAGCCTTTATGGGCGCATCATAAGATTCAGCGACACTTAACACATAGCCGTCTTCATCAACACACATAGCGGATAGATCGACTGTGGTCTCTGGCGCATTGCCGTCGTGTATTACTGCGGCTCCAGAACCAAACCTTATACTACTCGCGTCTGATGCATTGGATAGTCTTAAAATTTCTTTTCGAAGAGCTAGTCCAGATTTTCGTGCAGCATTTCCTGATATAAACGTTTGTCGAGATGCCGATGTTTTTCCGGCATCGGGCGTAATGTCTGTATCACTACTTAGTCGTTTTATGGAACCGACATCAACACCTAACGCACTGGCAAACATTTGCGATATAACGGTGTTGGAACCTTGCCCTATATCAACCGCTCCTTGATGTAGGCACACCGTGCCATCGGCTTTGATCCCAGCTTTTATACACGATGGGTTAGGCAGTGATGTATTACCGCACCCATACCAACCAGACGCCACACCAATGCCACGACGCACAGCTGTTCCGTCTATCACCGCTTGGTTGTTAAACACATCAACGGACGCACTCAGCGATGTCCAATGTTCCTGCAAACTCAGAAGGCAATCTTTGATTCCGACAGACGACTCAAACACCTGACCGGTTGCCGTTGGTTGCCCGTTGCTCAACGCATTCATGACCCGAAATGTAAGCCGATCAATGTTGAGCTTGTCAGCTAACTTATCAAATAAACACTCTTGCGCTATAGCAGCCTGCGGCACACCAAAACCGCGAAATGCACCCGCTGGAACCGTGTGTGTATGAACCGCTACTGTGTTCGCCAAGTAGTTCGGCACACAATAAGGACCCGACGCATGTACAGGCACACGATTGGCAACCGTTGGACCCCACGAGGCATAAGCACCGGTATTGAATACTCCATCAAACTGCAGCGCGGTGAGCTTGCCATCTTTATCCGCCGCAATTTGCACGTGCATATCGGCCGGATGACGCTTGGTGGTTGACTGCATGGATTCGCGTCGCGTGTAGGTGATGCGAACCGGCTTGTTCAACTTCCATGCGGCTATGGCAATGTAGGGCTGATAGGAAAGATCGAGCTTTGAACCAAACCCACCACCGATGGCACTGGCGTTAATACGAACGGCAGTGGGCTCAAGCCCCATTACTTTTGCCAAACTATCGCGGTTCATGAACGGGGTTTGCGTGCAACCATGCACTTCAATTCGATCACCGACTCGAACGGCATAGCCCGCTTCCGGTTCTATGTATGCGTGTTCTATAAATTCCGTCTGATAGCGACCTTCAACTTTGATGTGTCCTGCAGCTAGTCCTTTAGTAGCATCACCTCGTTTTACTTTTCCGCGGCACATAACATTCCCAGCTCGATCAGCATGCACCAGTGCAGCATCACTGGTTTGTGCATCAGCCGGTACTAAATGTGGTGTTTGCTCTTTCCATGTCACTGGAAACAACTCTAAAACAGATGCATTAATAGCACTAGCAACACCCACAACCGCCGCGATGGCCTCACCTTTAAACAGCGTGACGTGTTCAGCGAATACCGGTTGATCTATAAAGGGCGGTATAACACCATGTCGGTTCTCACCCGGAACATCTTTGGCGGTAAGCACACATTCAATACCATCAAGGTTATTGATAAACGCAGCGATGTCACCTAGCTCAAACGTTGCATGATGAAACGGTGAACGAACCACAATGCATCTCAACGCATCAGCCGGTGCAACATCGTCACCAAATAAATCACGGCCTTCCACTTTTTCAGCGCCATCAAGGCGTGCAATAGATTCGCCCACACCACCATCGACATTGCGCATGTCAACAATCTCGGCTTGCGATGTGGTTGGGCGATGGGAATCGGATGTGGCTAGTAGGGTGACAATGTCAGATGTTGATGATGCGTTTCCAATTGAACTCGCAGTTGCCATAGAAGTCGCAGCTGCAGTTACATCCCCATTTGAACCAGCTTTTGAAGTTGCGTCTCCGCTCAGTTTATTTGCATTAACAACCGCATCGATGATTTTTCGATAGCCAGTACAACGGCACAAGACACCACCCAGTGCGTCAGCAACCTGCTGTTCATCTGGCTCTGGGTTTTCTCTTAGCAATGCCGTCGCAGATACCAGCATTCCTGGTGTACAGATACCGCATTGGGCCGCACCGTACTGTAAGAACGCATCGGCCACTTGCCTTGCGATAGGGTCGCTCTGAACCAACCCGCTCAACGTATCCACCTTGCATCCGGCCACTTGCTCAACGGACGTTAGGCAGGCGCAAACACAATCACCGTCGATCAGTACAGAACACGCACCGCAATCACCGGCGTTACATCCGACTTTCACATCACTTTGCGCACATTCGTCTCTGAGCACATCGGTGAGTCGAGTATGAGCTGGTACTTTGACTGAGACAACTTCTCCGTTGAGTTCGAACGAGACAGTATGTTCTGACGTTAAGTTTGCGCTCATCAAGTAGCACTCCCAGATGAGTTAGCAGAAATTATTTTGACTAATGTTTTAATCTGTCGTTGTAAGAGCACTTGCGTGGCATGCAGTCGATACTCGGCCGTAGCGCGAACATCAGATATCGGCGACAAGCTCGTTAGGTGTTTTGGCAATACGCACTTAGTTAGCTCAGATTGCACACACTCGCGCCCGATTATGGCTTTTTCAATCGCAGGCAGACGGCAAGCGACAGGTGAACATGCACCCACTGCAATTGCAGCATCGGTGATGATGTTGTTTTCATCAACGCGTATTCTACTGGCACACATGACAATGGATATAACCAGATAAGTGCGGGAACCTAGCTTGGTGAACTCAGTATGGTCTTGCGCGTCACTATCGGGAATGAGTAACGCTGTGACCAGTTCATTTTCACGCATGGCCGTTTTACGCACACCAAGAATAAATTCATTCAATGGTAGAACACGTACACCATCAACCGACGCCAGCTCAACCATTGCACCCAATGCGAGTAAAGCGGGCACCCCATCAGCTGCTGGTGATGCATTACAGATATTGCCAACAAGGGAGGCAGCATTCTGAATTTGAATCGACCCTACTTCCCGCCCAGCTTGCTTTAAGCAATTGAACCCCATCGGCAGATCGGCTTTTATAACATCGGTCCAAGTAACGGCAGCACCAATGCGCCATTGACCATTGATGAGCTCTATCTGATCAAGCCCTGTAATGCGATTAACGTTAAGCAGTCTAGGATCGGGAACTGCATCAACTAGACCGGGAAAATAATCTGTACCGCCAGCTAATACAGTAGACTTGTTTGTGCTGAGTGAATCTAGAACTGAATCCAGACTATGCTCAGTTGATTTAGCGCAATCCATCCTTACCTTCTGCTTCTTCGTGAGTTAAACCACCAACGCGTGGCAATGGTCGACCTGAGTCTGTTACTGCAACGGCAATCATAATTTCGTTTGCACGAGGTGCATCATTAATACGCACTTCCATGCCATCAAAGTGTGATCGCACATAGGCCGCCTCTTTATGACCCAATGGCACATCCAACACCTGTCCAGGGGAACCCATTTTTTTACTCGAAGCAACTAAAGCTGCGCCCTTCTCTACCGCTGCACGCAAAGGCTTACCAAGCTTCGGATGCAATAGCGCGGCGGCATGTTCAAGTTCACCGTTCTCACCAACCATGGCCGCTTTCCCGTAGCTTTGCGCATCGCTTGACGCAATGCCTAACAACTCAACACAGCGTTGACCAAGCAAAGCACCCATCTCTTCACCGATGTCCATAAGCACTGTCAGGTCTTCTTGATACTCTGACGCAAACGGATTCTCAATAACAGCAACCGCCGCTGCACGTCTGGTGGGAGGAGAAATGGCTTTGTTCATTTCGATGTGTGTTTCATCCATGAACATCACAATTTTTCGGATTTTCGCAGTGCTCATGCAGAGTGTTTCCAATTAATCGATGGATAATGACCGACGACAAGTCGTTCATCTTGTAGTGTTAATACGGCGCTATTCATAAGGCCTTTGGATACTAAGGATTGTGCAAATCGTTCCCCTGCAGCTAAAGCCGTTTGACACTCAGCTGGCGTCAACGTTTGTACATCAACAGTGACTTCGTGCAAGCCTAGGTCACTGTCGGGTGAAAGCGATGATGCAGGTGCGCGTTCCACTTTGTTCGAACCAGGTAAGTCGATGTGGTTAGCAATCATTGTGGCGGCAACATCGGCTTGACTTGCACTGGCTGCTAAAACCGTTACCGCATCGGCAATACCCAGCGAATGGCTTCGTCCATGCCAACCGCTGGTCGCGATACCACGCACGGGATTGGCGGCATGAATCTGAGCGTTAGCCTGTTGCGAGCCTGAAACTGGGTTGTCACAAATACCAATGGTATAAGACGAATTGCCTTGCAGGTGCAATGCGATATCGCCACCGTTGTTCACGGCAACACGAGACAGGCTTCGGTTGACGCACATCGCAGCCAGTGTGCAATCGGCAACCGAGCCTGCGACCGCAGCCATTGGTGTTACAAAATATTCGCTGTAAGGAGCGACTGCTTTTAGCATTCTATGCGCTACAACTGACTTAAACTCAACACCGTTTAAATCACTTACCCGCGTGCGTAGCAATGCAAGCTCATCAACTAAAGAGACGAGCACAATGTCGAAAAACGTTATCGCTTGTTGAAAAGCCAACGCGCATTCTTTCGCATCGCCTTCGGCTTGGATAACCAAGTCGATAGGACCGTGCTGCAAAAGCAGGCGCTTGTTTTCCTGATACCAGCGATGACTGGCTCGATAATCTGGATTAGCGCAAACCATCGACGCCCTGTATGTCTTCAGCGCGTAATCCGCCAACACGATCGTGTACTCGACCACCAGTACTCATAACCAACGCAAGCAGGAGCTCGTTGGCTTTTGGCCCGTCATTGCACCCGACTTCCATGGCATCAAAATGACCACGTACGTAAGAGGCGTTAATATGAGTAATAGGAATGTCTAGACGCGTACCGGCACCGCCAACTTTCTTCGTTGACGGTACGATTGATTTTGCGTCGCCAAGTAGCTCGCGCATGGCGTAGCCACCGGGCACATGCCACAGCGCGCCGTGCTCAATTTCGCCATTCGTACCGACAATGGCGCCTTTTCCGTAGCCCTGAATATTCGCCGCCCCACCGAGAACGTCGATGAGCCGTTGCGCCAACATCAGACCTAGGGGTTTGAGCTCTTCCATATACGGTGCGATATCTTCGACATAGCGCCCAGCGAACGGATTATCGATAATCGCCAAAGCTGCGGCCTTTCTTAGCGGAACGTCGGCGATCGGGCCGCCTTCGTGCCAGATTTCTTCCACATTGACGGTGATTTTGCGCGGATTAGGTGAAGGCATATAAAGTGTGCGTGTGTGTCTATTAATCGATGACGATATTTATCCTCCATTACGGCTCAAGCGTCAAGTGCGGGCTGGCGTTTAGAGCGAATTTGGTTTAGCGTAATAGAGATAACAAATTGATTAGACGTGGAAAGTTGTATGAGTGAGCAATCCGATAAGCCTGCAAACAAGCTGGTTATAAAGAACATTGGCCGAATTCTCTCCGGCAAGCTTGAAGAGCCATTAATTGACGGCGACTGCGTCATCAGCATCGGTGGCAAAATTTCGAGTATTGGCAACTTTAAAGATCTGGACACAGACAATGCGAACGTCACGGTAGATGCCAAAGATGTCTGGCTAAGCCCGGGGCTTATCGACAGCCACGTTCACCCCGTCATTGGAGACTACACCCCACGCCAACAACAAATAGGCTGGATAGACTCCTGCTTACACGGCGGTGTGACCACCATGATCTCTGCTGGTGAAGTGCATTTGCCTGGTCGACCAAAAGATATTGTTGGCTTAAAAGCCATGGCAATAGCCTCACAACGTTGGTACGAGAACTTCCGACCATCTGGGGTAAAAATGCATGCAGGCGCACCCATTCTTGAAGAAGGAATGGAAGAACAAGACTTTAAAGACTTGGCTGACGCCGGAGTAAAGCTTTTGGGTGAAGTTGGACTGGGTACGGTTAAGGCTGGAGAAACCGCTGCACAAATGGTTAAGTGGGCACGCAAGTACGGTATCCAATCCACCATTCATACTGGCGGCCCATCGATTCCGGGTTCTGGTTTAATCGACGCCGACATCGTGCTTGAAGCGGATGCTGATATCATCGGCCATATCAACGGAGGCCACACCGCCCTACCCGATGATCAAATTATGTGTTTGTGCGAAGGCTGCACACGTGGCATTGAAATTGTGCACAACGGCAACGAACGCGCAGGCCTACTTGCCATGCGAACCGCATTCGAAATAGATCAATCAGAGCGCGTCATTCTTGGTACCGATTCACCAGCTGGCTCTGGTGTTCAACCACTCGGTATATTAAGAATGATTGCGATGCTGTCAAGCTTGGGTAATGTACCAGCAGAGATAGCATTTTGTTTCGCCACCGGGAACACCGCTCGTATGCGAGAGCTGGATACGGGGATCATTGAAGTGGGCATGTCGGCTGATTTTCTATTGCTTGATCAAGCACAACACTCACCGGGTAAAGATATGTTGGAGAGTATTCATCAAGGGAACTTGCCGGGGATTGGGATGACGGTTATTGATGGGGTTGTTACTTCGACGCGGAGTCGAAATACGCCGCCTGCGGGGCGGTTGCCGGAGGTGGTCGTTTGATTTTTCGGTTTACAGGTGTGCCGTTAGTTGGGTGGTGTGATTGCGAATTCAAGTATGGCTTTACAAGCCCGGTATTTTATCGTTGATTGCATATCATCAAACTGACGTGTTTAAACACGTCAGTTTGATGCCTACTTCCGGTTATACATACTTGCGTTTATTGTGAGAAGAACTAGTGAACAATTGTCTGCTTTTGTGGCCAAAAGCTGACACTGAGCTTTTGATTGGCGTCATAGTATTACAACGATAAATGATGGAATTTGAACCTAAAATAGTGGTTGCACGCAATGACACCTAAATCAATAATCGATCAAGAAACAACTATTAAAGAATTTTTAGATAGAAGTCGTCAGTTGATGAGGCATCCGCTTACTATTGCTACGGTTGTTGATTATATGACCTCAAACTACCGAGATCAACGCGTTGATGGTGCAAATGTAGATAGCAGTGGTGACATGCTATTGCTGGAATGGGGTTCGGCTCGTCTGCTACAAACTGCAGAACCAATTGACTTTCGTGGGTCACAGGATAGCGGAACTCCCACATACACTGGTGAGGTAACCCATTTTGCGATTACTCGTCAAGTCCATGTCGATACAGGTGGGCCTGATGACTTTGATGGCAATGCTATCAGCATGTACACATGTCTAACAGTACCGTGCAGAGAACGGTTGCGCGCAACACGCAACCGTGACGACATCAGAATACGCACTGAGCGCCACCGTCGCTGACGGATGTTGTTAACCGTACCAATCAAATACTGTGGTCTAGAATAAATTCAAGAATGACAGCATGCTAACATTCAAAAGCAGCGTCACAAATAAGCAAACAGAAAATCCGCTGTACAAAGCGAATCGACATTTAACCGGACACCAGCTAAATGAGCCACCTCAGCGGACTAAGCGCATTTACACTCACACCATTTGATAGTGCCGGTGTGGTGGATATTGATCACCTACAGAAACTGGTTGCTAGATTGGCTACGACAGACATCGACTCCATCGGTGTGCTTGGCTCGACAGGCAGCTACATGTACCTAAGTCGCGCACAACGAGCTCGTGCAATTGAGGCCGCCGTAGATGCCAGTGGAGACAAACCTATCCTTGCCGGAATTGGAGATCTTCGAACCGACCGCGTTATTGAACACACTGCCAGCGCTGAGAAAGCCGGTGCAAGCGCACTTTTGCTCGCACCTGTGTCTTATCTTCCACTCACTGATGGGGATTTTACCGAACTGGTCAACACTGTTGCATCTAGCACTTCTCTTCCCATCTGTTTGTACAACAATCCAGGCACAACCCACTTTACGATGACCGCCGAATTAGTTGCAAACTTAGCCAGCCTACCAACGGTTCAGGCTGTGAAAAATCCAGCCCCTACAGCATCAATGTCTGCGAATTCGTTGGCCGCGATGCGCGCCGACCTACCAGAAGACTTTGTATTAGGCTATTCCGGCGACGCAAATATCACACACGTTCTACCGGCGGGAGCGGACGCCTGGTATTCGGTGATAGCGGGCACGCTGCCTAAGCTGGCATTGGAGATATGGGCGGCGCGTGCCGAACCTGAAAGGCTCGGTGTACTGCAATCTCAGTGTGCACCCTTGTGGGAATGTTTCAATACTTGGGGCGGCATTCGTGTGATGCCAGAAGTTTCTCGCATGATCGGATTAGGTTCATTAAATTTAGCACTGCCACTTCAACCTCTCGAAAAAGATGCAGTAGCACAAATCGAAAAAGCACTCCAAGTGCTGACAGACAATAAGCTTATGTGATCAACCTACTGGTTGAAAAACGGCACCTTTGAAAAGACTGGTTAGCCAGGTATATCAGCATGACTAAGTCCTTTTGAAAGGCTTCCACTGATCTCTATAGAGTGGCCAAAAAATAAATCACCATCGTTGTGCCAGAACTCAAACTTACCGTCTGGGAAAACAGTAATTGATCTCAGATTCATTGCACCAATGAATTCTGAGGCAGTTACAACCTCTTGACCATCACGTAACCAGCTATCATTTTTAAGCTCTAGTAAATTCGAAACAGCATAGTCAGTTACTTTTTTCGACCATCCATCAGAGTCCTTGTAGAGGGCTTCTAAAGTATTAAAGCTTGATTCTGGTGACCCATTTTCATCAAGAGATACAGAGATATTAACGGATGACCCCATCCAGCTTATCGCGCCATCAAACCAGTTAATTGATTTGTTGAATACCAAAACGCCGAATTCCGGATGCTTAAGCTCTACAGGTTCTTTATATTTATCAAGAACTGCTTTTAACTCGTTATCAATCGGTTCGTCTAAATTGCAGATTAGCTGCGCTCTGGTATCGCCAAACGGGCTGTCTTTCATTATCTTAACTTTAAACTGTACTAACGACTCATGTTTCACTTTAGTTTTTAGTTGTTTAAATTCATCGCGAGTAAATTTCTTCGAAATGATGAGCTCAGAACGATTGACTTGACCGCCTAACTCTTTCCAGGCAATTAACGATAGGTGTAACGACCAAAGTTCGGCAGGTGGGGTCCTTCCCGCACCAGGACCAGGAAGTCCAACCACACCGGTTATAGTTGACTCCGGTAGGGAAAGAAATTGTTTTTCTAACAATTCATTTTTTTCGATAAACTCTTTAGAACGACGATTCATCTTATTTTCATCCAGTCTGCGGTCTATTATTTATTACTCAGTGGCAAATTTTTGGTGAATTTCCACTAATGCTTCAAAACTGTCTGCAACATGATGATTAACAGGAGCATCTTCTTCTGAAAGCTCACGATCCCACAATACAACTTTAGGCTCATCGCGCCCTTCAACATCAAAGCAAAGTAAATCACCGCCATGTAGTAAAGCGAAAGGTGTTTTGTATCGGGAACACGACAATTATTGATGTAATCAAAGTGTCTCCCAAGTTGCGCCAGAACTTGATATATAAATTTCTACTTTGCAAAGAAAATATATATAACGAGCCACATATAAAAATTGCGAAAATAAGATCGTTCAATGAGCTCAAAGAAAAGCTCGTTACCACAAGCAAGAATGTAATCGCTATATTCCCAATTGCTAAGATACAGAACAATCCGAAGACGATACTTAGAGATTTGAAAAGCTCATACCTATTTTGATAAGTAATAGATTTTGTTGGAAATTGATTGACCTCTAAAATTGATTGTGAAAACTGATAAAACCTAAACCAATTCGATTCCGCTACTGGAACAAAATCTGCTGATCTATCATTTTTAGACAAATATTTGTTAATTGCTTTTGCAGCATGCGGTAATAGTTCTTCGCTAGAACTTGAGTAGTTAGGACGAATTATTTTCTGTCCGGAAAGGAAGAATTTCCGGAAGTAGATGTCATTTGTATAGCCTGTTTTTGTTACAGAATCGCCTATCGACTTAATGAAAAACCCGACCAAATATGCTAACAGCGTAACGAACAGAATATTTCCTTGAATACCTAAACTGTATTTTTCGATTGAAGAGTTGTCGACTATCGCATCGAATACGAATGAAATACCTGGAAAGTAGAAGACAAATACTGTCAATAACAATAGAGCAACGTATCCTAGAATAATAATTCCAACAACATCGTAGCTGGTATTCCTTGCCCATGAAATGACAGGAGAAAAATTCAAATCACCAATCCTCTGTTTACAGTCTTGTCCCAATGTTACGCAAAAAATGATAGTAGCGCTTCAGCTTATGAAAAACCCTCAATTACATATAGTTACAGAGGCGTTTATTGTTGCTGATTGGGAATGCTGGGGGTTGAATGAGTAAAGCGGTCCCTATTACGGGTTGTCATTGACTGTCTGATACTGAGCTGCAGGAAAGGGGGACATGAGTTCGCAGTTTATCCTCGAATAAATAAAGCTTGGCTATGCCTATCCAGTTCGATTCAATTGAACCCGCTTGTTGTTGTCGTGGTGTGGTCTAGATCACCGGGTGAACATGGCTACTGATCAGTTTTAGGCCAAGTCATACACCCTTGGTATCAACCAATATCGTCGCTTGATAGGTCCCGTGATCATAAAATTGATTTTCTAATCTTGTACAGCTTGTTACACGATTAGTGAGGAGAATTTTCCCGCACCGCGCTATTATTCATTATTCAAAGTACCCGCAACCGTCTGAACTTGACTTGAAAAGGAACTTGAAAGTATGCAAATAGCTAGTGCGTTAGTGTTGGTAGGCCTATCAATACTGCAGATTGGTTGTGGAAACTCTTCGTCCTCAACAGCTGATAATGACAATTCTGAATCTGCCAATGGCCAAGCACTCGAGTCGACGGTGTCAGATGACGATAATTTTGTGACGTTTGAGTCTGGTCAGGTCAGACCGTTGGCTATTTCTGAAGATGGTAAACGGGTGTTTGCCACTAATACACCGAACACTGCCTGCACGTTGTGATGATGTGGTCGCAAGAGATGCGCAAGGCACGTTCGACTACGTGTGGGAAACGTTTGACGAATACTACGCTTTCTTCGACCAAAGGAACGTTGACTGGGCAGCTGAATATGCGCGGCAACTACCTAAAGTCGGTGAGGCGACTGACGATGTAGCATTGTTTGGCCTCTTGAGCGATCTGTTGTCCCCCATTGATGATGGCCATGTATTTATAGAAAGTAATAATGACGGTTATTCTTCAGCGGTGGAACGTGGGATAAATCTGGAGTTTGAGCGGGGGTTCGCCGCCCAGAGTGAGGTCACTGATATTAATGTTTGGGCTAACGGGGTATTCGGTGAGTTTAGAGACGTAATCGAATCGCTACTTGATGAGGGCTCAACGGACGATCAGAGTCAGTTGGCCTGGGGCACGGCGGATGATGGTACTACAGGTTATATTAATATTTTTGGGATGGAAGGGTATGTTTTAGATGAGGACGGCGAACCAATGGGTGCCAGCTTGTCCAACGAACTAGCAGCCGCCAATGCAACGATGGATACTGTGATGGCAAACCTTGCCGATACATCGCGCCTTATAATTGATCTGCGTTTTAACGGCGGTGGTTTTGATGCGATTAGCTTTAACTTTGCACAGCGATTCATCAGCGAGCGCCAACTCGCTTTTAGTAAGAGCGCCCGTAGCAGAGATTTTCAGTCAGTTCCGAGTGAGGCGTGGCTTGAGCCACCAGCAACTGGTGCCTATTTAAATCCGGTCACGTTGATTGTCGGTGCAGATACATCCAGTGCTGCTGAAATTTTCGCTATCCCCATGAGTCAATTGCCACAAGTGACCGTGATCGGTGTAAGAACCGCTGGTATTTTGTCTGACGTTCTTGTAAAGCCATTGCCAAATGGATGGGTGATGGGCTTGTCTAACGAGGTCTATCTTGACGCGCAAGGCGTTAGCTATGAAGGCATAGGGCTGACACCTGATATGGAAGTTCCGGTGTTTCTCGTAGACGATATTAAGGCTGGTGTTGATCAGGCGTTGGAGCTTGCTTTGAGTTTGTGATGACGGCAGCAAAGAACCTGATACGATTAGTCGATAGAATTAATCGTATCGGTGCTTTTTGCCTATTGCATTGTTGTTCGTTAATTTTGAGTATCAGTGCCTATCGTTCAAAAGAATTATTGCGAACCCAGGCAGTATGCTCTAGCCGTAACGCCTACTGTTGAGTCGTTCGGCGGTAGCGCTGTTGAGCATCTGTAATACGTGGTGCCTGGCACAGAACTCACCGTATAGCCAAAAGACACATCACATCCGCCACCAGTAGCCACTGTGTCCGCAGGACAAAATGCAGTACACCCATTTCTTGTATTAGGCGCACCAAAGCAAGTCTGGGTTACCAGAGTCACTGTCGACCCGAGTGTTGTTGCTGTGGTTTCTGTCGTTTCGGAAAAAGAGCTTTCATCCATCGAGGCGCCATCTGTTACTACTATGTTGTTGAATCGTTCACCTGTACTGTGGTTGATGACCACATATGAACCAGGTTCAACAACGCATGAGAGACCTCCACTACACACTTCGGCAAATGTTGTTTCATCCTGTACTTGATACCAACCATCATCGGGCCAGCTGATGGTTAAGCCGTCGACAGTAGGGGCCGCTAATGTGGCAGTGCTAGAAAGTAGTAAAGCCGCAAAGCCCAGAATTGAGTTTCTCATAAGAATCTCCATAATTTATTTGAATGGAAAGTGTATCAGTCCGATAAGATTTTTATTCAGCACAAGGCTTACATTGTCGGTAGATTGGTAATATTACCGATATGCCAAAACCTGCTGGTGGCTAGCCTTTTCTGTAGAAAATGTAGCCGCAATCGTCCAGTCTGGAGCGTGTACTTTCCTAAAAAGAACCGCAGGCATCTTGTCTAACATTTGATTCTGAAAATACTAGTAGTGTCGTATTAGTGTTATCAATTAACTCATCGTGAGTCCAAAAAGCACCTTGGGAAGGTATAACGCACGCCATAGATTTACATGACACTAACCCTAGCAGCATTGAAGCAACTACAATATTCACATCTTATTTTTCGATATCCTATCGGCGATAAGCATGCATAGCTTAATGGCCTCAAGACTAGGACATACACGGTGGTTAGTCACCACGTATCAATACATTTCCGATTCTCTTCGTGCTATTTCTCATGAAACAGCAACCTTTCATCAGCATCAGACGCTCCTGATCGCGCAACACGTTGTATACATTTCAGTCTAATGAATAGGGTTTATATGTATATAAAGTCTAGGGTTTATTCTATATCTATTTTTAATCCACGTTGCTATCGTATCTCCGGTAGACAACGACGGCAGGCTAATCAGTTGTGAACATTTAACTCGTCGGGTAACTCGCACTGAACATGATGGAACGATAACCAGCATTGCAACGCACTTTGATGGCAAGCGGCTTAATTCCCCGAACGATGTTGTTGTAAAGTCAGACGGCACCATCTGGTTCACTGATCCAAGCTATGGAATTATCATGGATTACGAAGGTGAGCGTGCTACAAGTGAAATTGGTGCGTGCCACGTATACAGGCTTGACCCTAACACGGGCGATGTCACAGCAGTTGCAACCGACTACGTGAAACCCAACGGACTCGCGTTCTCGCCAGACGAGCAGTTCTTATATATATCTGACACTGGTAAAACGCATGATGAAAATGGCCCTGCTCATATTAGAAAACATCAAGTACAAGACAACCACACGCTTTCAAAGGGTGAGGTGTTCGCTGATTGCACAAATGGCTTCTTCGATGGCTTCAGACTAGACACTGACGGGCGAATCTGGACGTCTGCTGCCGACGGCGTTCATTGTTTAGATACAGACGGCAATCTGATCGGTAAAATTCTTATACCAGAATTCGTGGCTAATGTGTGTTTTGGTGGTACTAAATTAAATCGACTTTTTATCTGTGGAACCACCTCTTTGTATTCGATTTATCTCAACATTAATGGCACAATATAAGCTGTTTTAGCTATTCTCATTATGTTGAGCAAAGGATTCAAGTACGGTAACAAAGCCACATATTTTAGGTTTTGAAACATACGATGATTGGGATGCAACACCCATGAGTCAACTGTTCGGGGGATGTGTGAGCAACGTCGCGTACACCGGCCGTTCTGCCATCGCGCAGTACAACGACACGATCGGCAATATCAAATACTTCGTCCAAACGATGACTAACGTAGATCATGCCAACGCGACGCGGGTAGCCCTGCGCCAATACCATGTTCTCCGTAATGCTCATCCATTCGATCAGACTCAAATCTTAACGCGTATCGGGTGAGACTATCGATAGCGTGGCGTGCAGAACGTTGGATTTTCTATTGTTACGGGTGAGACGGCTTAGTGTTTAAGCTCCTACATTACGATTGAGAGTAAGTGTTTACAACCCGTCAAGCACGAATTCTGAACCAGTCATTTTTCTAAAAACTGAGAAAATGCCGCGTGAAGCTCGTTAGCTTTTTTATCAGCACCCATCGCTAACAAGGCCACCATAGCGCATTCAGCAGTGCATAAACACCCGGCTCTTTGATTCCGCCTCATGTTATAGGCCGATGGTTCGATTACTCGTAGTTTAACCTTCGGAATAGTATGTAAATACGGGCTTCTGTTGTGGATCTTCGCTGCTTCCTGCCAGGTGCCATCAATTATTATGTAACGTTCAAAAACAGTAGAACTATCCATGCATTGACTATCATCGGACGGATACAACAATGCTGTTGAACCTGCATCTATGTAATCAGTTAGTTTTGGTAATGGATATGTTCTATTCCAAACGATTATCTCAGCTGCAGCACCCAGTACATCAACTACTAATGAGCCTGTGTTGGTGCTTTTGTGTAACTCACGTTGATGCGTTAACAGTATGAATTTCATTGGGATGTTTTTCGAGAATAAAAATCAATGTAACTTAGAAAAAAAGTCCATTAACACGACTTTAGCCGCAGCCACTTCCGGCACGATGACTCATTCGCCTTTCTCCCGAAGTAGTAAAACACCCCGGTTCATTGTTTCAGATTAATTAATAATTTAAAATAGAAAAAGCCTGTATTTTCATTACACAAGCAACAACAAGCGGAATACTTTAATCATGTCAACGGAAGATCTGTTTCGCCAATTACTTCAAGGTCAAAAACAAGTAACTGTTGCACCTAGTGTGAGCCTTAGCGAGATGGCCAAGGAACTTGGTCCTGAAGCGCTGGGACGGCTCACAGTCGACAAACTAAGACTGGATCTCCAGCCCGATGAAATCAGTGACGTACAGCAACAGATAGTTCGATTGCTCTATATCGAGAACCTGAATGCTAGACGAGTCTACGACCTAGCGACGGCTAATACGATACTCCAGCTACTGGCCGATCTCGCCGCAGTAGCTACATACGATAAAGACCACACCCCAAATATAGACAAGTGGAAGCTAGAACTTGCAGCTGACGCTCTTCTTGGGCTGCACACGAACGACATTCACAAGCTACAAGATTCACTTGGGTCATTCGTCTCGCATCAATCGATTCACAATACGCTGAGTTTTGCACTCAGTGCTATCGCTGGAAAAATGCTGCAACCCTCAAACACCGTGATTCAGATGAGAACCAATTCTGAGCTCGAAACCAATTCAGACAACAACTGGTTTGTTGACAGCCAACTTAACATCATTAACGCTCTGTCCGTTACCAACCCAAAATTGGGTCTACAAATCGCGCAATGCATGTGCGAAAGTAGAGATGTAATGGATGATGATCAAGTCGACCCACCCGGGCTCCTGCTATACGCCCAATCGGCTGATTTTATCGAACAAGCTCGACCGGCGATTGAGAAAGCCGCAGAACACGTCGAACGAATTCATAACGGTGAAATTCCATTTAAGGCCGACAAGGCCTTCAGCAAATCAGGCTCCATCGCATTGGCACGCTACGTTAATGTCGCACTCGATCAAAATGAGTCTTGGCTCCCAGCGCAGCTGGAAATACTACTCACAAAGGTCAGCACCGCCCCAGACCCAAAGGTCAAGACACCGCCGTCACAATCTGCCGCCTATGCGATAGCCCAGGCGATCGCAGAAAGGCCGAATATACCTGCATGGCTTACGCTAAAAAATGTTTCTGCTGAAGTCAAGCATGCAGCGCTCAAGAAACGTTTTCTTAGACTGTGTAGAAAAGCCGAACAACGACTTACGTCTCATCACGATTTTTTGCGGCGATGGCCTCACGACATGGAGATACCCAAAGCGCTAAACGCCGGTGTTAAGCGAGCATTTGAGAAGATGCTGATTACCGGTGATGGATTCTCCAGCGAGGAATTCAATTTATTATTAACCAATAAGGGTTTGGCAACGGTTGCTACATCGCTAGTCTGGACTGGTATAAACGAAGATGGGAGCCAAACTTCATTTCGGCTGGCGAAACAGAAAGGCACGCCTCACTACGTCGATATCTCTGGAGATGAATTTCGCATTGGCAAAGAGATTCAAATACGCCCGTTACATCCTTTGGACTGTTCCGATGCAGAGCTTAAGTGTTGGCGAAATTGGATGATTGACTCTAAAATTAAACAACCTTTCAACCAATTGTTTAGAGAAACGTATCAATACGATGACGATGTGACCAAATCAAACCTGTCAACCTATTTTGCCAACTATGCGATTGATGCCAAAATACTCATAGGATTGGCCAGCGCCGTCGGCTGGCACTTATCAAAGTATGAAGGTTTCAAGCTTAATATTAGTGGATATCTGTTTATATTCGATTGTGGGTCGCTCTACCCTGGTTACAACGGCATTATTGACAGTGGACCTTTAATGGCTTTCTTAGATCACGAACCCGTGGATTGGCAAAAACTGCCGCCTCGCATTCTTTCCGAAGCCTATCGCGCAACAGATCTACTGGTTAGCGTGGCCATATTCACCAATAATGCGCCGACACAAGAAGGTTTGGCATTTCCATCATCGAATCCGGATGAATCCAATCAACCTGGTTACACCGGAGCCATTAACCGACTAAGCCTTTTAAAGCGATTGTACTCCGAAGACAAAAATTCAGGCCGGCCCTACATAGACGGCCGATACCTATGTATGGATGATGTTCGGATTCATTGCGGTACAGGCAGAGCAAGTCGGTTAGGTGAAACGCTAGAAATCCCAACTGCTAAAGGCACTGCAACTTTGCCCTACCCTGATGTGATACTGGCGAAAATTATAAAGACGGTTAATTCGTTATAAAGGTCACTGTCCACGAAGCTGCGACCAACAACGACCGCAATACGACGAGATCACTTTATTAACATCTTCAGTATTTATAAATAAAATTCAGTGTTAAACAAGCGCAACTGCTTTCGATGTGACACTATACGCACACTTTTAATGAGCGCACTTTGCTCCGCTATCAGATGATGGCTCGTTACATTGATCGCCAACTTTTTAAAAGTAACCCTTTAAACTATTTAAATTACTAGAGATATACATATATGCCCCGTGTCGCAAAGAAACCAAACTTTGACGAAGTCACCGCAATGGTTGCTGTTTTAGAAGCCATTAGTACTCAAACAAAGAAGGCACCACTGACCAAACCACAAGTTTGTGAGCTAACAGGTCTACCAACTGTTGAAGTCACAGCATCTTATAAAAAGCTACTAAAAATGGAATTGGCAGAACAAATCGAGCCACCAAAAGACATGCCTGCCAAGGGTGTTTACCTAAAAACCGCGACTAAAGGAAAAGCGTATAGCAAAGCCTATGGTTTACTGTTTGCTTAAATAGCGCGCCTACCGCTGAGATTTTGCTTGGCGGTAGAATTTAATGAGTATGTTGCGTAGACCGGTTGAGCCCTCAGCCCACAGTGGAACCAGCGAATCAGCACAAACCGCGACGCACGGCAAGATTTTCTAGAACTTTGTCATTCCACGAGCGTGACTCAATCATCTCAATTTTAATGTATCGACTCCACTATGGCATAACTGGCAGCTGTTTAGCCGATAATACCAGTGCCTTTACGGCTTATGATTAGCAAGCTACATAGCAATAAAATAAACGCTGGAATCCCCTCAGCAAGCGGTGTGTGCATTACGTGATAATAGATCGCGCCAAGCATGATAAGCGTAATGCCTATTGCCGCAAGCATGCTGGTTTTACGCAACCAAATACCAATGGCACCGGCGATCTCACACACACCGATAAATGTGGCGAACACTGCAGGTAAGCCCAGTACGGTAAAGCTGGTTGTAGCCATAGGATTACCCATGAGCTTCATCACCCCACCCATCAACAAAATTACTGTGGAAATCGCCATCGCAGCCCAAGTTACGTATTTCATGCTTATTCGCTGAGTTGCTTGATATCCTCTAGTTTATGCTTTTTTACTTGTCGAATATATTTAGATTATCGAATGCTCTGTTCTAAAAAATAGATTATTGTCTTGGCAGACAATGTAGCGCTAAGACCCAGTAACGATCAATATCGCCCGCGCCTTTTTCTTCTTTGCTTGAATAGAATGTGGTCGGTCGGCGACATATCTAACCGTATCCCCCTTATTAACCACCTCAGTGATGCCATCTGTCGTCACAATCAGAGAGCCAATTATTACCGTTAAGTTTTCCATACAACCCGATCGGTGCGGCTCACTATCCAATACCGCATCTGACTCGAACTCAAGGTCGTACACTTCAGTATCACCAACACTGGTAGGCGCACTGAGGATGCGAATGGTACACCCCTTGCCTTGCGACATTATGATGGGTGTTTGTTCAGCTCGAATAACTTCTCTTATCGGACTACGCTCATTTGGACTACCGTCGAGCAATCCAGAGAAATCAATATCTAGTGCTTTGGTTAAATTCCACATACTGGCAACGGTAGGACTGCTCTCGCCGCGCTCAATTTGCGACAACATGGACTTGGAGACACCAGACAAACTTGCCAGCGCCTCTAAACTTAAACTCCGTGATTGTCGAGCTTGCTTGAGTCGATCGGCCAATCGTTTTGATATTTCGTCAGCTGCCATAAGTTTTGTAATCGTTGCACAACTAGGAATTGCCAGAGAAGTTAGGGAAGTGCTAGATTTCCTCCGAGTGATTAATGTCGCTTCGTTATCGCAGCTTGGTCCAGTCTAAAACGACTTTGCCACTATATCCACCGATCATGTCAGCAAACCCAGTTTCGTACTCGAGTGCATCATAACGATGGGTTATCACCTTCGACACATCTAACCCATTCTGCAGCATGGCAATCATCTTGTACCAAGTTTCAAATATTTCACGACCGTATACGCCTTTCAAGTTAATGGCTTTAAATACGATGCGAGACCAATCCACAGGACTCTTACCTGGCGGAATGCCTAGCATGGCAATACGACCACCCATGACCATCGCCTCAATCATTTGATCAAGCGCTACTTGGTTGCCAGACATCTCTAAACCCACATCGAATCCTTCGGTGAGTCCCGCTTTATCCATCACACCTTGCAAGTCTTCCTTCGCCACATTGACGGGTATCACATCAGCAATTTGGCCAGCCAGCGCTAGTCGATCATCATTAACATCTGTTATAACAACGCGGCGTGCTCCAGCATGACGGGCAACGGCTGCAGCCATAATGCCAATAGGCCCAGCTCCGGTGATTAATACATCTTCACTCACCAAGTCAAAACTGAGTGCCGTATGCACAGCATTTCCTAACGGGTCGAGAATAGCGCCAATATCATCGCTTATGTCATCTGGAAGCTTTACTACGTTAAACGCCGGTAGTCGTAAATATTCAGCGAATGCACCGGGCTCATTTACGCCAACACCACGGGTGTCGGGGTCAAGATGAAAATTACCCGCACGAGATTGGCGTGACTCTTTTCCTATGAGGTGCCCTTCACCACTGACGCGCTGACCTAACACCAGACCTTTTACCGAACTTCCAAGCTCAACAATTTCACCGGCAAATTCGTGGCCAATTATTAGTGGCACAGGAACTGTCTTTGCCGCCCACTCATCCCAGTTCCAAATATGGACATCAGTGCCGCAAATACCTGTCTTGTTTATACGGATTAGCACATCTTCTTCACCGATAACTGGCACCGGTGCGTCTTTGAGCCAAAGGCCCTTTTCGGCCTTTTCCTTGACCAAAGCCTTCATAGACTGCGCCCCTGAATCGCTCATGAAATCACCCCTACTTCACGCCCGACTTCTCCAAACGCCTCAAGCGCTTTATCTAAATCCTCTGTGGTTAATTCAGCGTTCATTTGCGTTCTTATTCGCGCCTTACCTTTGGGCACCACTGGAAAGAAAAACCCCGAGACATAGACACCATGATCAAACAAACGCGTGGCCATTGTCTGGGCCAGCTGGGCTTCTCCTAACATCACAGGAATAATAGGATGCGCACCAGGTGACAGGTTAAACCCGAGCTGGGTTAGACCCTTGCGCCAATAAATCGTGTTTTCCATTAAGCGACGACGCAACTCATCTCCTTGTGACACTAACTTCAGCGCCTCTATAGAAGCGGCTACAACGCTTGGTGGTAATGAATTAGAAAACAAATAAGGTCGGGCACGCTGGCGAAGTAGGTCAATAACCGGTTGCGCACCCGCGATGTAACCACCGATGGCACCGCCTAACGCTTTACCCAAGGTACCCGTTAAAATATCGACTTTATCGTTAACACCAAAGTGCGCCGCAGTCCCTACGCCACCAGGCCCCATGAAGCCGGTTGAATGACAGTCATCAACCATCACCAAAGCGCCGTAGGTTTCGGCAAGCTTTGTAATGACAGGTAAGTTTGCCAAGTAGCCATCCATGGAAAATACTCCATCAGTGGCAATCATGATGAAACGCGCGCCATCATCTTTAGCACTTTTCAGTTTTTGCTCTAAGTCCTCCATATTTGAATTTTCATAGCGGTATCGTTTGGCTTTACACAAGCGAATACCATCTATGATGGAGGCGTGATTCAACGAATCAGAAATGATGGCATCTTCAGGCCCTAGTAGCGGTTCAAATAATCCACCGTTTGCATCGAAACAAGCTGCAAATAAGATGGCATCATCCTTTTCTAGAAAGGCTGCCAGCTTCTGCTCCAATGTTTTATGTAACTGGTGCGTCCCGCATATAAAGCGCACACTGGCCATACCATAGCCGTATTCATCCAACGCTGACTTTGCTGCATCGATTAGCCTGGGACTGTTTGCCAAGCCTAAGTAATTATTAGCACATAGATTGATCACACCCCCACGCGCCAAAGATTCACTATCCACAGTGATAATGCCTGCTTGTGAGGATATCAAAGGGCGCTCCTCTTTCCACAAACCCGCCGTTTTAATATCGGCCAGTGTTTGGTTTAAGTGGCTGTTATATTCTTCGTTCATAGCGCATCCCCAGCATTCAATGTAAGCACTTTACACAACTACATTTACGTTATCAAGGATATATTCCATTATATTGGATATTCAATTTGTGAGCGATATACCGGTAGAGCTCGGGTATTCGACCTGCAGACCAAGACAATACGCACAACTGCTTGTGTAGATGGTTTTCGGCCAATTACTCCAACTCTATATTTCCCACAATGCGGTGTTTGAAGCGCTTCCTTTTTAAGGCCGTTGAATTGGGTACTGGTGCTCCGATACCATCGCGTTAGGGCTAGAACTATCGAATCGCTTCGCTGTAATTGAGCAAAGCATTTGCACACAGGGGCATCGCTCATCACGAACTCAAACTATTCCCCATGGTTATCTTCTTAGTGAGTCACGAGTAAAATGACTCACGAAATCCGAGCAATGGTTTCCAATCGTTGGAAAATGATCGGCTCACGCTCACGAACATTGTTAGCAGCACTTGAAACCGCATATTCAACATCACTATTTTTCAGCAATGCCTGTGTTTCGACTGCCAAATACTGTGACAACTCATCAGAGGATTGGTTGATCTCCTCAATCAATTGTGGACGGCCATCAACCACGGTGAGAATGTCTTCCATATCACGACTGCTTAATGGGTCTCCATTGCCACGGCCTTTATAGGCTTCAAATTTAGTGGCCAAAAAATAACAGGGCGTCACGACTCGCACCTTTCGTCCGTTACTGATCTCCATTAGCTCAGCGGATGCCAAAGCTTGCTCATACCAGCGGTTTGAATAGCCTAAAATCTCTTCATCGTCAGGCATGAAATCGACCTTAAGCTCTCCCAAACGCATTCTGCAATTAACGTTATCTTCCATTGATTCAGTAAAACCTAAAGCCCTCAAATTTTCCTGAAACTGAAACCAACTCGCAGTGCTCATCACGTTGACAATCAAGTCGACATCATCGGTAAATCGAATGTTTTGCTTGCTCACCGTATCGGTCACGAATAGACCGGTGGTGCACCCTCCGACAAACGCAACCTCACTTAAAATATCAGGCCCCAGTGCACTGGCCACCACAGTGATCATTTGCTCAGCTTGTTTTAACCCGTCCAATTAATTAAGGATCCTTTTTGATAATTCGGTAATGGCTATTTTCGATTCACGCGCCCGCCCTATTCTAATGGCATCCACCAATGCAAGGTATTCGTAAAGCTGTTTATCTTGCTTGATTGCTATTGGCACTGTTTTGTACAAAGGCAATATGGCTTGGCCCATATCGGATGCACTTGCATCAGGCCAAACACAGATTAAATCTCCCGCACTCATCAACTTCTTGTTCAATACCGGTGCAGCAAACGCCGTGGGTATGCCTCGTGTCATTTCAGCTGGTTTTACAGGGAATACGTATTTAATGCCATGGACAATAAATTCAAGCAATGGCTTCTTATTGATCAGCAACGATTTTCCTCGCACGCTCATCTTTGCCAAACCGACGTCGATACTTCTGTTAAGGGACGCATTGACTTCTGTTTTACCTACGCCAGTTAAAGCGGCGAGATTGCGGGCGCTAGTTTGGCTACCATGCTCACTATCTGGCACAGAGTCTAATTCGCTTTTCTCCAAGCTCAGAACTTTGAGTAGAAGCAATATATCCTGACTTTTCATTTAAAACTCGCCTTTTCGATGTCCGTCGTCCGCGGACAAAGGACACAATGCAATAATCTTGCTCACTTAGTCAAGCATCAGCCTGAAATTTATAAATGATCGCTGTTGTAGCTCGAACAGCTGTTTGGTTCTAATGGAGCAGGTGACTCTGGCACAGCTGGCACAGCTGGTGCATCAGGCGCAACCGGTAGATCTGGCACATCTGGTACAGCTGGTGCATCAGGCGCACCCGGTAGATCTGGTAGATCTGGTAGATCTGGTAGATCTGGTACATCTGGTAGATCTGGTACATCTGGTACATCTGGTACATCTGGTACATCTGGTACATCTGGTCACTGTTGATTAAACCTAATAATCGCATTATCAAATTAAAGAGCAGTTTTCAGATTTTTTAATCTGGTAAAAATGGCAGATCAGTATCGCTTTGCGTTTGCCCTGCCGCTGACAGCATGGCATGCACCTGCCCTCTGTGGTGTGTTCCATGGTTGAAAAAATGAATGACCAACAGTTGTTTTGTCTTGCTAACATCACGATTGACCGCACCAGAAAACCAAGTCAGATCACCATCTAACCAAGTCGAGTCCAGACGCTTAGCCCAATCGGTGATGGCGGTGTCCATCGCTGATCGCGCAACACGGTATTCGTCCCAATGGACAGTTTCGTTAATTGATTCCGAAATAGATGCCATGCGCGGTTTCTCAGTGTTTGCAAATCGATGCATCCAAATACGATCACCCCAAAGAAGATGATTGAGCGTGGCTTGAATCGATCCAAAAAAAGCCCCCCTTTGCAGTTGTCGCTCAGAATGATCCAGTGCTTCAGCAGCATTCACTATGCTCTCGTTCTGCCAAGCACCGTATCGGGCCATCAACCTTACGTATTCGACATCAATCATAGATTTATTAGTTCCTGTATCTTACGTGGCGTAGCTTATCAAACTACTACAGAGCGACGTATTTCGCACACAAGTGAATGCAGCTTTTTCACCTGCTATGGATAAACTAGTTGGCATATTTGAAAAACCCAGCGGCGCTAACGAAAAACGCGCAAGAACTCCGCACCTATAAGTAGTGCCTCATAGTAATAAGTAACCGGTCACACAGTTACCTTCGGATACTATTGGGCGCTGCAGCTGGATCTTTAAGACCTTATACTTGATTTATGAATAAGCCTAGGCATCATCTGCAAATTCTCTTTTCGCTGTGTCTCTTCATAGCCACAACAGGTCCTTATGCACAGGCGGCTATACAAGAGAGCTCAATGCTTGACTCAATTGGCAACACAACGACTTCACCAAAACACACCCCACTGAATGATAGCTAAGGCCAGAGCAGCGATGATCAATTGCTGAGTTTTAGTAATACACGAATGGGGGTAGGCATTGGCTACGCAAAAGCCATCGTTGTACCCAACACCGACAACAAGTTTAACGATGGCAGGAAACTTAGCCTTGGTTTGGGTCTATCAACCGAATATACACTGGCCCAGTACTTTGCACTGACAGCGCGAGCTGATCTTTATTTCTCTGCCGGTTACACAATAGTCGCAGGCGTAGACACATCAATTAGCACATCAGCCACAGCCGGTTTTATTATCGGTAACCTACGTCAATCTGAACAGTTTTATCTCACTGCCACAGTGGGGCTCGGAGCTGCAGTTATTGGTGATCGAGGACTCGATGATGAAGGCGAACAAGACTGCCTACTTTGCACCACTAAAGAGGGTGGCACTAGCGCAGGATTAGCGACCAGACTTGCCATTGGTCGCACTGGCAAATTTGTCGAACGCGTGGAGCTGGTTTACATGCGTGCAGGTGGTAATGGAAACAACAACAGCTACACGAACGATGAAGAAGCTTTTGTAGACAGTTTCTTGATTCAATTTTTAAGCGGATCTAGCAATAAATAAATACAAGAACTTTATAATTGCGTCAACGATAGCATATTTCCATCTGGGTCTTTGAACCAGGCAATCAAAGCGCCACTGGGTGAGCTCCAAATACCCAATTCATCTTGAGGTAGCGATGAGAATATTTCAAACTGAACACCTTTCTTGGTGAGTTCAGCGACACATCGTTTGATGTTCTCCACGTTCCACCCAAGTACCGTATGGCTAACCTCTGGATTCGACTCAACCTTTTGAATTCGCAAGGTGGTACCGTCAAGATCAAATACCAACGCATAGGGATCGTCAGATTGGCATGTAAGACTTAGCTGATTTTCATAAAAATGACGCGACTCGTTAGGATGAGCCGTTGCAATAAATGAAACTGGTATGCCAAAGCTTGCCATGTTTAAATTTCCATTGCTCAATGATAAAGGACCAGCAGAATAGTTTACTTAACATTACAACTACGTCTGCAACCACCACGAAACGGTACACCAGCTTTTTTGCGAGTCAGCAGTCCCTGCAGCTCTACTCTAAATCTGATATTGTCATTATACATCTAGGTGAGCGCTGGAAGACTACGTTGCAATATTCGGACATTGATCAACTTACCAACTTCACCACCCAGAGTCAGTCAAGACAAGTAACTGGACTATTCCAGAGAATAAACTTCGACGCGCAATCAGACCCTTGCTGCGGTGTCGTAACTTGGAGTGCACAAAAGTCGCTTTGGTGGACTGGCATGACAGTGACATGGTTATTGTTCGGCGCTAGCACTATCAGTTATTCGTCCATCGCCGTTTTCATCATTTTAACCTCCATCATCCTGTGCTTAGGCCATTCGATCGGGATGCATCGAAAACTCATCCACGAGTCATTTGATTCACCCAAGCCATTTGAACGCTTACTAATTTATTTGGGTACGTTAGTCGGCCTTGGCGGCCCCTTTACGATGATGTACACACACGACATGAGAGACTGGGCACAACGACAACCACAGTGCCATCCATTTCTTTCACATCAAAACAGCATTTACAAAGATTTTATTTGGCAAATACATCATAAATTGCATCTGACTGAAAGCCCCGAATTCAGTTTTCCAAAAGACATGCAGCAAGATACTTTTTATCGTTACTTACAAGCTACTTCAATGTTGCAACAACTCCCTGTGGCTGCCGTTTTGTTTTACTTTGGTGGTTGGGCATGGGTTGTTTGGGGCGTTTGTGCAAGAGTTAGCGTGTCCGTTTTTGGACATTGGCTTATTGGTTATTTCGCTCATAACTCAGGACAAAGAGATTGGCATTTGGATGGCGCCGCAGTCCAAGGCTATAACGTTAGATACTTAGGTACGATTACATTCGGCGAATGTTGGCATAACAATCATCATGCTTTCCCGGGCTCTTCAAAACTTGGTATTGAAAAAAATCAATTCGACCCCGGCTGGTTAGTACTTAACTTTCTTAAACGATTTAAATTAGTGAGTAATCTGAGAACGCCTGAAGATCTACCGAGGCGAGCAAATTTATCTCGATTAACAAAAAAAACGAACACGAACACGAAAGACTGATGATTCTAACGAGAACAGATAGAAATGAGTAACACCGGCTTGCAGAAAAATGTGCCTAAAGGCTATCACTTCTTGGTTGTTGTTTTTGCACTCACATACATGTGGATGACTTCTCTTTCACAATTTCGTCAAACCAGTCTCCAATTCGTAGGGCCTGTATTAGTCGTTTTTTTGCTGCATACGCTATGGTTTGTTAGCCAATATGGTTTGCATCGCAATATTGCGGAATCTATTTACAAGGCGACCTTTAAAACAACAATCCATCTATTCGCATTTTCTATCCTTGCATTAGCCCTTATTCCAACATCTGCACACGGTACCAATCTTAAAGAGTTCGTCGGAGGTATTGCAATGGTATTGATGTGCCTTGCCATGATTGCAAGTGTTGTTTTAACAATAGGCTCCATAGGCGTCCTTCTGTTCAAAAGCGTAAAATACGCGTTTAGAAAACCATAAGAAACTGATGACGAAAAAAACGACGATCACAAACTACGTGAAATCGCGTCCATCCTTATAACAATCGGCTTCTTGCTCGGAGCAAGCTTAGAAGGTGTTAGCGGATTCTATAATTTCAGATCAAATACACAAGCTAATGCCAAAGTCGAGATATTGGCAAGCACAGACCAAGTGTGGCGCAGTTTGGATACTGCAACCTCACCTGACTTCCCGTTGCCACGGTTTCTTTGGATGTTCCCACGTCCAGTGGATGTCGTCGTCGATGAGGGAGTTGGCCTCAATGCAAATCGAGTAGTAAAAATAAAAGGTCGTGAAGGGACAGGGTTTCTCAGACTCAGAGTGATCGATACAAGTGAGGAACACGCAACCTTTAAAGTACTATCTGACGATAGTCCCATTGCCCAATGGGTAGCGCATAAATCACTGACCTACCGTGTGGAATCAGATGGGGCAACCACGAGACTTACAGTTAGTTTGGAGTACGATCGCCTGCTCGCTCCTGCTTGGTTTTTTAACACTCTAATGGGCGCTGCCACAAAACAAGCGATGAGTGTGTTAGCACAAGATATTAAAATCCGCACTGAGAAAATATAGTAACTTATTCACAAGGGCTTGGTATGGCATCGAAACGTGGTGACAGTTCATTTAGTTCACTCCATCCACCTATCATCATAGCGCCGCCTAGACGTTCAGCACAGATTTGATCAATCCAAACATTACCTGTATGTCCAGAATTATCCTGACCAACCCACCGATATTCATCTTTATCACTACGACCAAAGACAAAACCTGAAGCGACTGACGAGACCGAAGACAGATCGGATTGAACTGAGTTTATACACGGATTTGCAATGGAATCTATCGCCGGTGCGATATCCATCAAGTGGCTCCAATCACCTGAAGTTGTATAGCCACCCAGACTCGTCGCACATACTTCGTCTATCCAGATACTGCCTATTTCTCCATTCGCGTTGTGATCGATCCAGCGATATTCATCTTTATCTGATCGCGAAAAAACATACCCTTTTTCAATCAAGCTCCGCGGTATTGGTAAACCGTTGTTGTCGCAAGGGTTGGCTATCGAATCCATTGCAGGAGCAATAACATCAAGATCACCCCAATCACCATTCACTGATGCTCCACCAAGTTGATCTGCGCACGTACGATCAATCCAGATATTGCCAAGTCCACCTGATTCAGTTTTATCAATCCAACGGTACTCCTCGATATCGGTGCGTGAGAATACATAGCCAACTTGTAGTGCGGTAGCTGATTGAGTCGTTGAGGGAACGGCTTGTGTTTGTGTCGTACCGCGGCGCAGGGTAAACTGATCTGGGACTGAACCATCTACAGCCTTGAAATAACACTCGGCTAAGTTACTATCAAATTCACAAAACAAAGCGCCATGAGTTGCGCCCTGTGAAGCTGTATAAATTGATGCCCACCAGTCGCCACCACGTTCTTGCATTCGTACTTCTCGCCCGCCTAGTCCAGAAACAAAGACGAAAGATTGACCCGATTGTAGAGTCATAGTATTTTCGCGATGAACCACCGTTTGGTTTTCAAAATCGCTAAGCAAATACGAACGTGAGTAAGCATGTTCATGTGCAACGGCAACCATTGCACCGGCATCCAAACATTCGTTGTAGACATCCCAACCCGTTGCGTTTCCCTTCTTACCAGTTTGCAGGGCGTTCTGATTCTTGTGCCAGCTACAAATACGCCATTGGTCCGTTGTACCCGAAAACGATGAACGAATAAATTCAGCGTATTTATCTTCCCCCCGAACACCCACCACTTCGTGAATGCCAGGGGACACTTGAACAATATCAATATTTTTAAATTGACATATCGCTTTGACACCAATATCGCCATTACACGATAGCTTATCGGAACGATCAATACGTTTTTTTGTTAGCGATTTGTAAAGAGGCCATTCATAATTCTCGTGGTTACCAGCAACGACCAATACAGGAAATTCTGGACCGAATCTGTCATTAAGATTTGTCTCCCATTGGGTTGCCGCAGCCGCACCGTATCCAAGATCACCTTGAATCATTAACAGGTCTGCACCTTCTTCAGCTATTAACTGCAGCACCGATCGAGCATTATCACCTACCCCTTGATCGCCAGTAAATGCGATCTTCACGGTTTCTGCTGTGACTGAACCGCACACCGAAAAAATGGCGGCAATTAATATAATACGAATGGCTATCAATCGATCAAAGGAGCTGGATTTGTTTAAGTACACGAGAATATTCCTGCGTAGTTGCAGAGTACTAAAAAGTAATTGACAAGATTGCACATAAAGCATCTGAACTAGAAATTATACATTACAGCAATGCATGCATTGGGGCCAAGAAAATACAAATTACAATTAGCCGCAGATGATCGTAGAGCGACAATTAAGCTAAAATGTAAAAAACAATCTCCAGTATTGGGTAAAAATATTCGATAACTCAAGCGAGTTTTGAGGGCAGCTCCACAAGCAGTTCACTAGCGAGCTGCACCCAGTGAGCATCCCTAAGCCGTTGCAGCTGATAGCCGCTGCTGCTATGGCACTATCGCAGGTAGAAACGTAGCGTACCGTCTGGCAAAAGCTCTCAACGATCGCCAATATTTCATCATGAATACGTGGTTGCCTGCAAATTTTTTCTAATTACGTATTTCTTGCCAGTACGGCGTACCCGTATACGGTACATTGACAAAGAGAATCACTCGACAAAGCGTTCTGCTACCTTCTTGCGATGCGTGGCTAACACCTACAGTATACTCACCGACCCTTTTCGGTTAAATCCGATAGGTTAACGGTCATACGCAACTATTTTGAGCTCGCAGATAATGGATAGAAACTAGCGGATAAGTAAACCGCGCTACCTTAGAGCGTTTAGATAAAGAGTTAGACATGCGGCCAACGCACCTAGAATTTTCGCCAACCCACAAGCATCACAAGATGAATCACATCAATATCAACTACTACAAAACAATGGTTGGGGAAGTCATTTTAGGTTCGTTCGATAATAAGCTTTGCATTCTCGATTGGCGATACAGAAGAATGAGAACCACCATCGACAAACGAATCACGACTGGACTTAAAGCTGAGTATAAAGAGCAATCCGATGGAGTCATTGATCAAACAATCGAACAGATTGATGAATACTTACTTGGAGCTAGAACTGAATTCGATATTCCATTGTTAATGGTCGGCACTGAATTCCAACAATCTGTTTGGAGTGCTTTGTTAGAGGTACCCTACGGAAAAACGTCAACCTATTTACAATTAGCTAAAAAACTAAACAATGAAAAAGCCGTTCGAGCGGTTGCCAGTGCCAATGGCGCAAATGCCATCAGTATCATTATTCCTTGTCACCGTATTATCGGCACTAACGGAGACCTTGTTGGGTATGCAGGTGGGCTACCTACAAAGAAACGATTACTTGTACTTGAAAAGAGCGATTGTGTTTTTGATGATAAGGCTCAACAACAGGTCGATTGGGTAACAGAACAAGATGATTAAGTGACAGCACAATAGAACCTTGCCATACTTGTCAAAAGCTCTGAAAACTACAATAAGACATGTCATCCGCCCTTAAATTTACAGTATTGGACCAAAGCCCAGTACATCCGGTTTCAGACCAATCCGAGATCAACAATGCGGGCAGGATGTCCATTGAGTTAGCGAAAACTTGCGACGCGTTGGGATATGCGCGTTACTGGGTATCAGAGCATCACAACAGCCCACAATTCGCAGGACCCAGCCCTGAGATTCTTATCGCTGCTATTGCAAGTGTCACTAAACACATGCGCATTGGCAGCGGCGGCGTCATGCTTAATCACTACAGCCCGTTTAAAGTGGCAGAAGTGTTCAATATGCTCAGTGCGCTATTTCCTGATCGTATCGATCTGGGCATTGGCCGTGCGCCCGGTGGCGATGGGCTAGCCACAGCTGCACTAGCTTGGCCAAACGAACCACAGGATGGCACACATTATCCAACGCAGGCCGCAACGCTTAAAGCACTGCTAGAAAGTCAAATTCCTAAGGAGCACCCTTGGTCAAGTCTGCACATCAGCCCACAACATGACACTCATCCAGAAATGTGGATGCTAGGTTCAAGTGGAGGTAGTGCAGAACTTGCTGGGCAACTAGGAATGAATTTAGCGTTGGCACGCTTTATTGCACCCGACCACTGCAACCCAGAGATATTCGATGCCTACTCACGAGCCTGGGATAAAGCTGGTCATGTTTCAGCCCCGAACCGCATTTTAGCGATAGGCGCTTTTTGCGCAGAAACGCAAGAGCAAGCCGAGCTGCTGGCAAGCACCGCTATATACCGAAAAATGATGAATTCATACGGACCCAAAAACAACCTGATGGCGCCGGAAGTTGTACAAGATAAAAGGCGGCAGTTTTCTGTTTCGCAGCAAGCTGAATATTCGCATTTGTTAAAAGGATATACCGTTGGTACTCCAGAGCAATGCAAATCCGATATTGACGCGCTATCAAAATCTTTCGCAACGAATGAAATTGCAATTGTAACCGTGACTCATGATTACGCTGCTCGGCAAGAAAGTTACCGACTATTAATGGCATGACGATTGTCATCTGTTTAAAACACATAGCTGAATCACCGGCGCACTCTTCACCATAGGACCAGGCCGATTGGGCGGCGTGATCCATAAGTCTGTCTTATAGCGTAGTTTCTTCAACGTCTTACCGATAGCCAACGAGCGTGCTATTGAGCGGTGTCTACTACTTTTTCAAGGTGCCAGACTTTTGAAACTATCTGCCAACCTTGAGGTCCTTTTACAAAGGCGAGATGATCTACAAATACGTTTTCGTGCGCGCGTAGTCTGAGCTTAACAACCGCACTAGTTGAAGATAGCCAGTCGATCATAAGCACCTCATCCTCTCTCTTTTGATTCTTACTCGCTGGCGATGTTCGACCAGCGACATCACCACTAAAGCTGGCAATGGGCTCAACAAAAATATTCCCATTGTCGGCATCGAATAGACTCGAGCTCTCATGAAAAACAGAATTTAGTTTTTCTACATCGCAGTAATACAGCGAATCAAAATAGGTTTGTACTGCCTCTAGCAGCGAATCGATCGATTCCATATTGTTCTTCTTCTCATTTAATCGTTTGGCAATTATCCAACGAATATTGAAGTTATGCCATAATGAAAAATGCCAAATATAGTGTAATTCATGCCAATGAAAGAACCATTAACCCAACGAGGTAAAAAGCGAAGAGTTGTGGCTTTGGTTTATGACAAACTCTGCACTTTTGAATATGGCATTGCGGCAGAGGTGTTCGGTTTGCCGCGACCAGAACTCGGTCAAGCGCTTTATGAATTTTCATCTGTGGCGCTTGAAAAAAGAACACTTTCAGCGGCAGGTGGCCTCACTTTCAAAGCGACAGGTTCGACAGAGAATCTACGCAATGCACACACTATCGTCGTACCCGGATGGCGGGGGAAAGATGAGCCAGTTCCCAAAATAATATGTTCCGAGCTGCAAGATGCGCATCGACGAGGGGTAAGGATTCTATCTATTTGTTCAGGCGTTTATGTCCTAGCGGCGGCTGGATTGTTAGCTAACAAAACCGCAACAACGCATTGGCGTTACGCGCAAGATTTCAAGTCACGTTTCCCAAATGTTACTGTCCATGAAAACGAACTCTATATAGACGAAGGCAACATCATCACTTCGGCAGGTAGTTCAGCGGGAATTGATGCATGCCTTCATATCGTAAGGACCGACTACGGAGTCGAGGTGGCCAATATTGTTGCGCGTCGGTTGGTCATGCACTCACATAGACAAGGCAACCAAGCTCAGTTTATAGAGCAACCCATTCCTGAATCGGGAAATTGTGACCGACTCGCTCGGATGATAGAACATGTTCGACATAACTTAACGTTGCAACACACTAATTCATCAATGGCGGAAGTTGCGGGCATGTCTTCCAGAACATTTCAGCGGCATTTCGTTAATCTGACAGGCGTGCCAGCAAAGCAATGGTTAACACAACAACGTATTACGCGCTCTTGCGAATTGCTAGAAACCACTGATCTCTCAATTGATCAAATTAGCCAAGAGGTCGGTTTTACCAGCACAGAAACTATGCGGTATCACTTTCGCCAAACCGTTGCAGTGAGTCCGAATCAATATCGTATGCGATTCAACGAAAAAAGGTAAACCCGACCTACTGCTGATACCGATCGTATGAATGAACCAATAACAGAATAAGTTAGCACTACGTTACAGTATTACATCAGTAAATCGTACAACAGTATAAAAAACGACCAATTGCCTGGTCCAAGTGGGTTCGGCAAATCTTGTTGGCAAAGAAACTACTACCCTGGCTACAACATCGTGCAGGAGCTATGCGATTGCTCCCTGCACTATCTCATCAGAGAATGCTACCGATAGACTTCACAACAAGAAAAACACCAAGACCAAGCAACAGCAACGCTGAAACTATGTTGATAACATGCGCGTTCTTCGAATCAAACGCAGCCTTTGCGACTCCAGAAAAAATAGCAAACGTGCTTTTCGTTAAAAAGCCAATGGTCATATAAGACAATGCTAACAATAAAAAATAAAATTGATAGGTTTGGCCTGCAGCACCTTTAGGAATAAAGGTTGGGATAAAAGCTGTATAAAACAAAATATCTTTGGGGTTTAGAATACTCGTGATAAAGCCATTTTTAAATAGTTCAGCATGGCTTTTCTTGGCTAGAACTTGATCCTCTATGCTCGTCAAAGCCTCTCGCGGCCACATGGTATAGGCAAGATAAACAACATATAAGCCTCCTATCAGCTGAATGTAGTTCATCGCCATTGGGTACGAACTTAACAACGAGGCTAAACCAAACGCTGCTATCAATATCGCAAAGATGGAGCCTAAGTTAATGCCAAGTGTCGAGATGATTCCGGCTTTAGGCCCATATCGCAAGCTGTAAGATACAACATAGACAACACTTGGCCCCGGCGATATCGCCACAAAGAACGACAGCGTTAGAAAGCTAATAATTTCAATAGACATTTAGCTTGTTAAAATTCAAATAGACAGTAAAAGCTCGCTACGCAAGCAACCCCATGGCCCCCAAAGCAATACCAGTAATAGCCGCACCCAACAACAAGACCACCGTGCCAACCTTGAATCGAAATACAGCCAACAAAGCCAAAACACTGAGCACCAGCCCAACAATATTAACTGAACCTAACGTCGGAACAGCAAACTCCAACCACCCTACCTTTAGCTCGCCAACCTCACGAAATAACACGTGTATCGAAAACCAAATGGCCAGGTTCAACACAACACCCACGACAGCGGCAGTTATGGCAGTCAGAGCCGAACTTAACGTTGCATTTTCCCGCAGCTTTTCAATGTAGGGTGCGCCCAAAAATATCCAAAGAAAGCATGGGACGAACGTAACCCAGGTTGTCAATAGCCCACCCAATGTCCCTGCCAAGACCGGAGATAGCACCCCAGGCTCTCGAAAGGCTCCCATGTATCCCACGAATTGCGTCACCATGATCAACGGTCCGGGCGTGGTTTCTGCCATGCCAAGACCATCTAGCATTTCTCCTGGTTTCAACCAACCATGGGATTCCACCGCAGCTTGCGCAACATACGCTAACACCGCATACGCACCACCAAAAGTCACGACAGCCATTTGACTAAAGAACACGGCGATTTCGCTAAAAACGTTCGTTGGTCCAAGCCAAACCCACAACACCGCTGTTGGCAACATCCAGGCAACAAGCAACTTCACAGCAGTAGACACAATACCGCTTGACCCTTTTTCAGATGTTACCGGTATGCCTTCGCCCAGTATAGTTTCAGCATCGGCGACTTGCTGCCCACCCATTGAACCATGGGAACTGTCAACGTTAAACGAGCTCACCGCTAATTTGCTCCCAAGATAACCGACAATACCGGCAACTAAGATAATCAAGGGAAAAGGTACACCGAAAAAATATATCGCTATAAATGATGCTATGGATATTCCAATCATCAGTGAATTTTTCAATGATTTTTTGGCGATTCTAACGACCGCATTGAGCACAATGGCAAGGACCGCAGCCTTAAGGCCAAAGAACATCGAACTGACAAAAGTCAGGTCTCCATACAACGAATAAACCCAACTCAAAGACATTATGGCAAACAAGCCAGGAAGCACAAACAAAATACCAGCGATAAACCCACCAATGGTGCGATGCATTAACCAGCCGATATAAACGGCTAACTGCTGTGCCTCAGGACCTGGCAACAGCATGCAAAAATTCAGTGCGTGTAAAAATCGCTCCTCTCCAAGCCACCGCTTTTCCTCTACTAGAATACGATGCATGACAGCGATTTGCCCGGCAGGCCCGCCAAAGCTTAATAGTGCGATATGAGACCAGACGACAATCGCTTCAGTTAGCGTTGGCCAAGCTTCACCATTGGCACCATGCATTGGGTAATCACTCTGTTTTGCTTCCTGACTCAATGACATAACCTTTATCTCACGGTTTGTAGGGAACCGTTAATCCGCCCATGGCGCGCCAACCCGAAATACCACCGGCCAAACGATGTGCATCAAAACCTAACGCGCGCAATTCTTTAACCGCGTTTTCACTCACTTGGAATCCGTACATGCAATAGGCAACAATGGGTTTATCCTTTGATAAAGCACTAAGGGATTGCGCCACCTCGTGACTTTTCACACAAACCGCACCGGTTAACTGATCATGTCGCGTAGGCAGGTCATCGACCAAACACACATCCAATACAACAGGGGCATTTTTCCCAGACATAGACTTGAGTAAATCCTCTGGACTCATTAGAGCCTGCTCATCGTTAGGCGGCAGAGGCAATTCAGCTAAACGCATCGCTGCAGCAAAACGTACAGCAGCACGATCCCAATGAACATTCTCGAGAAACACCTCAATATAATCGGTTACCTTATATTCAAAGTCTGACATGTAAGCGTGCTCATACATGTCGATAGCCAGTATCGGCACGCTGAATGTCGTCATCTGCGAATGATTGGCAGCCAGTACATTCTCCAATCGCTCACTAAACCCATTCCATTGCAGGATAACCCAGCTGCTACCGTCTATAGACGCAGCCCCCAAAGAACCAAACTCATAACGCCAATCAGCCACACTACCGAAGTCTCGAATATTGGCTTGCGCAAGATCGCCAGTGGGATCAGTCGTTGGGCCACCTATTCCATCCTCACCGCCCAGACTATCGAAGTAGACCTCATGCAACATAACTGAATTAGTCACAGCTAATTTTTCATTCATCAAACCACTGATGGCCGACCGGGTTGCTATTTTCCAATCAATTGCCGCAATCTCAGTTTCAACCATGTTGAGCTGACGAACGCCTGCCCCATAGTGGTTCTCATAGTGAGAGGCCACCAACTTTTCCGAAAATCCGATCAAACGGGGCGGTTTAAAGGGTAATGGTTTAATTTTGTGCACCATGGTCGATTATTCCTGACAGAGTGTAATTCACTAATAAATTTATATGATACTGTCATTAACCTATTGTTACACCTAACAATAACTATTCGTCACATGAATTAAATTAATGTCTGAGCAATTTACACCTATACCAAGCATGACGGCTTTGCGCGCGTTTGAAGCCGCCGCTAGGCACCTAAGCTTTACTGGGGCTGCCAGCGAACTGGAACAGACTCAAGGCGCGGTTAGCCATCAGATTCGAGAATTAGAGTCTCGTCTCGGCGTGCGCCTATTTGAAAGACGAGCACGAGGCATCACGCTGACAGAAGTTGGAAGTACCTATTTAGTTCACGTGCGCGAAGCACTGAATAGTTTAAGAGCCGGTGCATATTCACTACAGCCTAAAACCAACAGCAATGTTTTAACAGTGAGCTGTTCATCCAATTTTGCGCAAAAGTGGTTAGTCCCTCGCATGGGTAGTTTTATAGCCCAAAACCCACAGATGGATTTAAGAATCTCAGCTTCAGCACAACACGTAAACTTCGTTGATGATGATATTGATATCGCTATTCGACATGGGAACGGTCATTGGCCACAACTGTCGGTTACACAACTTTGTAAGGAGACGGTCTTCCCTGTTTGTAGTCCACACCTAATTCCTGAAGGCGCATCGCCAACGAATGTTGAAGACCTCAAGGACTATGTGCTTATTCATGATGAACAACGCGAAGGTTGGCTTAATTGGTTTCGTGAAACGAACGTTGACCCTAGTGGGTTTGATCTCGAGCGTGGCCCGGTATTAAGTCAAACTAGCTTTGCTATTGATGCAGCCATTGCAACCAGAGGGGTTGCATTAGCGCGTTCAGCTCTAGTTGAACTGGACCTTAAAGAAGGCCGATTGATACGACCCGTTAGCCAAGAAATAAATGCACCATTTTCGTATTGGGTGGTATGTCCGAAGGGATCGGAATTTTCACCGAATATACAACGTTTCATGGAATGGTTAATTGCGGTACGCGAATAGTTTCAGTATCAACGCACCTGCAACCTGCTTTAACAGCGGCATCAGCAGCAACACAAGCAACCGATGCCTTCAAGCATGATTGCTCTCGAACTAACCAGAATGATTCAGCAATTCCTTACCGTTGTGAAGCAAGCGAGACTGCCAAGGTATTGGATTGCGTAGAGCAAAATGAGCCATGCAAGCGTTCTCCGCCTCTTCCATCAATTCGCGAATACGCTCTTCAGGTTCATCGCTGTCAATCAGCACGTGCGTCTCAATGTACTCTGTTTTACCATCAGTCGTATGCCCCAATTCTCGCATGTTCGAAAGATTGGTCTGAAAGCCAACTTTTTGCTCCAGCTTCATTGATTTAATGTTAATTTTACGAGCAGTATAGATATCGGTCAGATGCGTCATTAAACAGAAACCGATGCCTGCGCATAAATACGCTAGTGGAGGCGGGGCTGTATCATCACCAACAGGAGTTTGCTCATCACAGTAAAGCTTCACAGGAGAAAAACCTGGAATATTTACCTGCACGACGCCCGTTTTACGTTGTCTTTCAGTTGACTCCGCTGTAACCACTATTTCAAAGCTCAACGGCTCCGGCGGTTTTCCTTTTTTAAAAGGTTTTGCTTCAAATTGGGTAGGCTCGGGCTGCTTATCGTGCAATTCACCTACATGATATTCATTTTCTGTCATTATAATTACTCAAGTTATTTTCTATGATCAAGGTTTCAAAATAATAAATAATTCGTATTACATAACAAGCATATTCACTAAATAAGCTAACAGTTAAACCTGTCCGACAACCAACTGCGGTGTCGCTGCGATGAGTCTTTTTGTGTATTCATGTTGGGGACTCAGCAAAACCTGGCGGGTATCTCCATGCTCGACAATCTGCCCTTCCAACATAACCAACACTCGATTGCAAGCGTGTCGTACAACATCTAAATTATGTGTAATGAACAGGTAACTGCACCCTGCCTCACTCTGCAGCGACTTTAATAAATTTAGAATCTGCGCTTGCACGGAGACATCGAGCGCCGACGTCGGCTCATCCAAAATTATCAGCTTAGGATCCAGTGCAAGCGCTCGTGCAATAGCAATCCGTTGAGCCTGTCCACCAGAAAGCGCGCCGACTTTTCTGCTGATAAGGTTCAAGCTTAAACCAACTTGATCTAATAAAGCCGTTATACGTTTTGTTAGATCAGTACGCGACAAATTCTCGTGCGCCTGGATTGGTTCAGCTAGTAAGTCGAATAAAGTAAAATGCGGATTTAGTGATCGATAAGGATTTTGATACACCATAGCAAGTTGGCGTCTCATCTGTTGCCGACGACGACCTTCTAGTAATGCGATGTCAACACCATCGAAATTGATCGTTCCAAAATCTGGCTGCATAATACCCATAATGCAGCGCGCAAGCGTTGTCTTGCCTGAACCAGACTCCCCTACCAGACCTATTGACTCTCCCGCACCTATAGCCAATGATACATCACGCAACACGGCGTTTTTAGTACGCCTGAATAGCCCGTGCGATTGATAAAAATGCTTATCGATATGCTCAACAGATAACAGCTCACTTATCATAACGTGCATCCATAAACTGAGATGCTGCAATCGTAGGCAAGGTGCTTCCAACATCATGTTGTCCCAAGCTCGATGCTAACAACGCCTGCGTATATTCGTGTTGAGGGTTACCCAACACTGCGCCCACCTCACCATGTTCAACTATCTTCCCGTGTAGCATCACAGCCACGCGATCACAAACTTGTGAAATAACGGCTAAGTCGTGGCTGATAAATATAATGCTCAATCCCAATCGTTCTCGCAGATCGCTTAACAATTCAAGGATTTGAGCCTGTACCGTCACATCCAGAGCGGTGGTAGGCTCATCGGCAATAAGTAATTTAGCGCCTGTGGACAATGCCATAGCAATCAACACTCGTTGTTGCATACCACCAGAGAGTTCGTGCGGAAAACTAGCGGCTACCCGCACCGGATCGGGCAACCCTACGTCAATCAGCAATTGATGTAATCGCTTTCGTCGCTCACCAGCGCTTAGTGAACTATGCCGTTTCAATACAGCATTAATCTGAGAGCGGACAGTAAAAACAGGATTTAAAGCGGCAGCAGGGTCTTGAAATATCATAGACATCAAGTTGCCACATATTTGATTGTGCGTTTTGGACAACAAACTCTGTCCTTCTAACTTCAATACACTGGCTGACTTTTTCATACTAGTAGGTAGTAGACCTAGAATAGCAGTACAGGTAATAGTTTTACCTGATCCAGACTCTCCAACAATACCTAATATTTCACCCTTTCCAAGTATGAATGAAACACCGTCAACTAATTTTATTACACCCTCTTTGCGTGGTGCCTCAACAACTAAATTCTTTACATCCAGATAGTCTTTCATATCTCTTTATCAGGATTAATCGAACTACGAATGCTATCACCTAACAAATTGAACGCTAATGCCGTGATGAATATAGCCAAACCAGGAAAAGTCACGTACCACCAGCGATCAGGAAAGTACACACGGCCTTCGCTGATGATCTGCCCCCAATCTGGAGTTGGCGGAGGCAAGCCTAGACCCAGAAACGACAATGCAGCTACAGTTAAAATGGCAGAACCAAGATCTAGCGTCGCTTGAATTAAAACCGGTGGGCCAACAAACGGTAACAGATGCCTAAACATAATCTTCGTATGTCTAACGCCCATAAATTCTGCTGCTTCAACAAATGGCCGTTGCCGATAGCTAAGCACTTGTGCTCGCGCGATGCGGGTGTACCAAGGCCACCAACCCAAAGCAATGGCTAACACCATATTCAACAGCCCTGGCTCAAGAATAGCCGCCATGAATATCGCAAGTAGCAAAGGTGGGAAAGCTAAAAAAACATCAACGATACGCATGATTACTTCATCAACCCAACCACCAAAGTATCCGGCAATAATGCCCAAAGGCGTACCAACAACTAACGCCAGCGAGACCACAAGCACCGCTAATAAAACCGATATTCGACCACCGAAAAGGAGTCGCGACCAAAGATCACGTCCTAAACGATCGGTGCCCATAAGATAATCTTGAGACGGTGGATTCAGTCTTTCTAGCCCAGGTGCACCTAACCCTTGTTCAACATAGTCGGTTAGAAGAGGTGCAAATAAAATACAGCCAAATATCACCACGATAACCAACAAACTAATGATACCAACCCAATCAGATAAAAATACACGCACGGCATTGTTCGTCTTAACCGAGTTTAGATTGGATGCCATCAGCCTAGCTTCACACGCGGGTCAAGAGTGGCTTGCGCTAGATCAACTAACAGGTTGACCAGAATATAAATAACAGTTCCGACCAACGTAACCGCCATGATAACCGGGAAATCAACTGCCAAAATAGCGGCTGTTACATAAGCACCGATACCGGGCCAGTCAAATATGACTTCGACCAATACCGCACCCGTTAAAGAGAATGCAAACGTTAATCCCAGAACCGTTAAAACTGGAGACAGCGCATTTTTTAACGCAAATTTGAACAAAATTTGAAGCTCACTCAAACCCATGGCACGGGCAGTCGTAATATACCTTTCCTGCATTACAGCGCCCATGGAACTGCGAGTCATTCTCATAGCAAGACCAACAGGATAAAGAGACAGTGTCAGAGCTGGTAGCACCAAGTGCCTTAGTGCGTCGCGAAATCCAACCCAGTTTCTACCAAGCAAAGCATCGAGCGTACCCATGCCAGTGATTGGAACTATGGGGGAAAACAAGGTGGTCTCTATCGACACCTGCCCAGATAACGGCAGCCAGTTGAGCCATTTAAAAAAAACTAACTGAAGAATCATAGCCACCCAAAAACTCGGCACTGATGCCATTGAGATAGCCATGAGTCGCGTAAGTTGATCTACAAATCCTTTCGGTTTTGCAGCAGCAACGACGCCCAGTGGAATACCAATGAGCATTGCCAAAATCATTGCTGCAAAAATAAGTTCGAGTGTGGCTGGTAGAAAACGTTTTATATCTGAACTTATCGGTTGGCGAGTTCGAAAGGAGACTCCAAAATCGCCACGCAGGGCATCGCCTGCAAATGAAAAATACTGGCTTACGAGCGAGTTGTCGAGCCCTAATTGCTGACGGACTGACTCAATTTTCTCTGCACTCGCCCGTGGGCCTGCGTATAGCGCCGCAGGATCGGTTGGAAGAATACGCGTCGCCATGAATGTAATGATTGAAACACAGACAATCACTACCAGTGTCATTCCAAGGCGACGCAATACTATGCTTATACCGGTCATGCAATATTCAATCGCAATAACATAGGTATTGCATCCTGTGCACGTTTTTACTCCAGACGCTTTGCGGTTTTCGTAAATTCAAACTAGCGTGAGATTTGATTCAAAAACACAACATGGGAATAAGCGGGATTACTGATATATCCTTTTATATCTTCACGCACGCCGTATGCATTTTGCTGGTCATAAATAAAGACAGCTGGTGCATCAGCTGCAAGCAGTCTGGAAGCTTCTTCAAAGGCTTGTACAGAGCTTGCCGAATCTGTTGCCATGGTATCTGCACCTTTATCAACCAGTGCGTCAAAATCAGCATTTTTGTAGTACGACAAGTTGTAATTAATGTCGTCTTCAGACCTAAAAAGAGATGATAGAAAATCCAAAGATGTCACGTAGGTCGGCCACCAAAACATCATGAAAATATCCTGAGCATTCGCTGGATCAGACGTCGCTAACTCATATTGCGCCTCCCAAGCCATTGGTTGCAATACAAGCTCGACACCAATTTGCGCTAATGCGGCCTTGTAGATTTCTGCAGCCTTCTGTGGCTCAGGTGAACCTGCGGTGTAAGTGATCGTGAGCTTCAATGAATCTTGCTCAACACCTGCATCGCTCAACAGCGCTTTCGCTTTTTCAATATCTTGCGTGAACTGCATGGCGTCAGCTGCGTGGCCCGGCATACCGACAGGCACAATGCCTCGTGCTTGAGTCACTTGACCACTCATAATATTGTTTACCATCTGATCGTAAGGAAACGCATACGATAGAGCTTGTCTGACTTTGATATTATCTAACGGAGGTTTGGCAACGTTGTACATACCAAAGAAATTCTGGAATGCTTTAAAGTTGGCGATTCGAACATTTTCGTTCTCATCAATCTGGGCAAGGTTATCGGTATCCAATCCTTCAGACCAATCACTCTTACCACCTAAAAGGCGTTGCTCTCTCAGTACTGGATCTTCCACGTTGTCGATAACCGCTATATCAATACCACCCTCTGGCGACTCACCCCAATAATCAGCATGGCGCTCAAGGATAGTTTGAACTCCGGCTTTGTATGACCGAATAGTGAACGGACCCGTTCCAGCCACATTCCCGGCGTTAAACCATTCTCCAGTCTTGTCGCCAACCATCGGGCTTATCATCCATGCACAATAGGCAGACGACGCAATCAATGGGATGGGAGATGGGTCAGTTAGTTTGAATACAGCCGTTAATGGATCCGGGGTTTCAATAGATTCAACTGCCCACCAAATCCATGCTGATGCCCCTTCCAGTCGTTGTGTTCGTTCAATAGAGAACTTAACCGCTTCTGACGTAAATGGCGTGCCATCATGAAAGGTTACACCCTCACGTAATTTGAACGTCCAGCTTAAACCATCTTCGCTGGCCTCCCAACTAGTGGCAAGACCCGGCTCAAGTGTTGCATCAGAGCCGTTTTCACCCGGTTGCCACCAAACAAGCGGCTCGTATACATTTGCTAACACCGCTATTTCGGAAGAAGCTGCTGTACTGGGGTCAAGATCTATAAATCCGGTTGTATAGGTCGCTGTAAAAATTGAGTTATTCTGTGCTAACGCAAGCGTTGAACACATCATAAGTGCCGCTATCGCGCTAATGAATCGTACCGTAATATTCATATTTTTCTCCAATCAGTTTTAATACAACAATTTATTTCGTCAGGTTCAATTTGTATTGTTAGGCAAAATTAGTACTGTTAGGCTAGCAGTTGTTCTATGGGTGTGAAATCAAAATCGAATCCAAAACACCTCGGGCCAACCACTGCCAATGCATCGGCTGTTCTAAAATGTGGCGGACAACCGATACCGACAATTGTTACACGTTGACCAAAACTTAAGCGTTCACTATTAATGGGCTGTCCAGTTTCGGTATCGACAAACGTGATGAGATCAGGCACAGAGGCAAGCAGCTTCGGCCCGTCCCACACCGTTAAATATTCGTTTTTAATATCCACCTTTATCTGTTTAGTGGGATCACGATCAGAGCGCAGAAGCGCAAAACCAATATCGTAGCCACCGACGACGGATGTTGCTACATCTGCAACGGTTCCAGAAAAAAGAATACGCATTTCTCCATAAGGCGTTGGTGCAAATAAGGGCTGCAGTCGATCGATAAGTTGGGCAGCATCTCCTCGATCAATCCTTAACACTTCACCAATCGATATCGCCAATGAAACAGTATCTGGAACTAAACATGAGCGCAGCTGGCCAGCGTTCATGCCAAACTCAACGGTGGTGACCATACCGCCTCTTGCCATAGCAAATTCGCGGATCTGTTCCTCGTATTCCAATACCGTTATACCTTCGAAAGTCGCTGTATTACCAGCGTAGTCCACAGCAATCGAGGGTGTTGGTGATATACCCGCGATAGAATATGTCATCATTTGTACCTCTGGAAGCGCTCGCCCCATTCCATCACCATCAATAACGGGGATTCCAGCAGCGGCGGCTGCGACGATGGGAATAAGTGAATTCGCCCCACCTATTTCAAAAGAGACCACAGCATCAATGTTCAAACCAGTATGACGTTCAAACGCTCTCATCGCAATTGCTGGATCATCAATGGACGGCAAAAGCTCTAGACTGGTCGTAGGTGCACCTACCGAACCAACCGCGACAATAGCAGCATCATCTGGCAACGCATCGATTGAAATCAACTCGGCTGCATCGAATTGCTTTATCGCTTGTTGGGCACAGAGTAAGCTTAAGAACGGATCACCACCGCCTCCAGTTGCCAGAAAAGCTGCGCCACTGGCCAGATCTTGCAAGTGATGTTGTTGAAGCTTCATGGTGCGCTCGCAGCTTTGGTTTTGGCGTTAAGTTCAGCTACTTCACCGATGACTTTAACTCGTATGCGCGTTGAGCCGTTATCCATATAAGGAATGGCGACTTCCTCAATATCGTTTACACGCACGGTATTCAGATCGGCCCCAGCAGAAACCGCTTTGAGCGTGGCGTCGTGACGCACTTGCTCTATTGCATCTTCTCTAGACATGTCGCTGTAGGATACAAACTTTTCAGCTTCCCCACCCACTTGCGCGATAGCTGCACCAATGGCATTGGCAACATCACAATGATCGGGCCTGACAATCTGAATGCTGCCACTTAGCGCCCTCGGTGCTATACATGCACCGCCACCAACCAAAATAACCGGCAGTTGTGTTTTACCAGGATTCATTTTCTGAATGCCTGCCGCTAGCATTTTCTCAATGACATTTAAGCTACTTGAAACTAGCTTGCTATCGAGTCCTTTGATGACCGATGTGTTCCCCATATCAGCTTGCCCCGCAGCCACTGCAATGTCACTCGCCGTCAGAACTGAGCCGCCAAAAACCAATGCGTCCTTGACAAGCTTGTGGCCAACGGATTTAGGGCCAACACTTAATCCGTCTGCATTCACCAAACTACCGCCACCTACACCCATAGCTAAGATATCTGGCATTCTGAAATTGGTACGTACACCCCCCACCTCTACAACTAGATTAGACTCACGTGGGAACCCACCTCGCAATACGCCAATATCAGTTGTCGTACCACCAATATCGATAACGATAGCCTCATTTAATCCGGTGAGCTTTGCCGCCCCTCTCAATGAATTGGTCGGACCAGATGCGAACGTTAGGGCAGGAAATTGGCGTGCAAACGATACAGCCATTAATGTACCGTCGTTTTGACTTATAAAAACTGGGCAGGTTAACTTGGCATTCGCTAGTGCTTTCTCTATTCCATCGATAACGTGGTCGGAAAAGTGTAGCAACGAGGCATTTAAAATAGCCGCATTCTCCCGTTCAAGTAGCCCCACTCTGCCAATTTCATGCGACATCGTTATACGACAATGAGGCAACGCTTTGCGTATACATTGCTTCACGTGCAACTCTGGCGCTGCATTCATCGGAGCAAATGCCGAAGTAATGGCCACAGCTTCTATCTGCAACCGGCGCAATTCATCTACTACGGCTTCCACTTTTGTATCGTTCAACGACGCGAGAATTGATCCGTTATAGAGATAGCCCCCTTCAAGTTCAAATGTTACCCCGCCAATTGCCTTCGCTATATCATCAGGCCATCCAACGAAAGGAGGCAAACCACGCCCTGAAGGCGAACCAAGACGAATCGCTGCCACTGGCCGTAAAGAGCGCCTCTCGATAACCGCGTTAGTAAACTGCGTCGTGCCGATCATGACCGAGTCGGCGCTGGCGGTAAGCGACGACTGCTCCTGCAACTGGGCAAGCACATTAACAATGCCCGACTCGACATCTGCTGAGGTCAACACCTTGCAGGTCTCCACGACGTCGTCTCCATCAAGCAGTACGGCATCTGTGTGAGTCCCTCCTACATCTATGCCAATACGCATTTTAAGCACTCGACGCAATACAAGCTCAGATTGTAAGCTAGACTGACCGAAATAGTCGATTGAAAACGACGACGGAACTTAAGCATTTGTTACCTTACAGGCGTTCCTGACGAATAATATTTAGTTAGCACACCACATCGACACTATGGGCTATCGACAGCCAAATAGAACAACACAACTGGAAAAACACAGTGACTGGGAAAACAACCAACAACGGGGAAATAAAACTTGACCGGATCAACCGAAAACTGCTAACGATCATCCAATATCAAGCTGATATCACTAACAATGAACTGGCAGAAAAAGTAGGACTCTCCCCCGCCGCTTGCTCGAAACGTGTCACCTCGCTTCGCCAATCAGGTCTGCTTACTGGCTACCACGCCGAAATAGATTTAGCTCGACTCTGCGAACATGTTTTAGCTTATGTGGAATTTACATTAGTAGCAAACGACCCGGAATCACGAGAACTATTCTCAGCTGCAATCTTGGAGATCCCAGAATTCATGGACTGCGTGCGTTTGAGCGGCGGCGTCGATTACATGTCTTTCACATGCTGTCGTAACATTGAGGAGTTAAATAAGTTGTGCGATAGGGTCTCTGGAAACTCAACACTTGGCGTGCGGAAAATTTCATACAAAATAATTATTGGTAGAACTAAATGGTACCTGGGCTACCCGATTGATAAACTCAAGTGGCTGTAGGTTTTTCCGAAGTACCAGCTCTACTTCAAAGACTCTGGCGCTCAGGCATGAAACGCGTTGTCGATGATGCGCTGGGTTTGCTCTTGATTAAATGGCCTCGGGTTCCTGCTCGGGAGTCCACCACACAAGTGCTATCGCACATCCGAGCGTATGGACCATTTCCTGTGTTCGGTTAATAGAGCCTTCCGCAAATATAATACGCGCATGATTTAAAGACAGCTCAAAATCTTTTGAGCAAAATGTCGTTAAACACGCTTAACTTTCAATATGGTTTTTAGATCAGTTTTGCAAAACGCATGTAAAAAACAAGTTTGCTCAGACATGTCGAGCATCTCCTGAGCAGTTTCATCTGACTCTGTTGTTTGCAAATAGGCGTGGGTTTCAATAGGATCCGCCTCGCCCGCTTTACCTGTGCCACCACTTGCCCCACCTAAGCTAAAGTGGGAATCTTGAACAATGCGGTACCCGGGCAAATCGAGCTTGAGCATAGATGCAAGCCTACCGAACTGCGTCATAAAACAAAATCCGATTCCGGCACTTATCAGTGTGTTGGCATCCGGCGCACGACCATCTTCCGAGCTCAGCATACTAAACGACGTACCGTATGGAGAGTATTGCATTGCTTGAAGTTCCTTTAATCCATCTTCGCGAAGTGTCGCAACCGCGCCGATGTTTAACCTTCGATCTTGTTCATCTGACAGCGACGAGCCACTGGTAGCCGTTCCCTTATCGACATTCTTCTTTGGCGTATCGCCAACTCGGTGCACCAATATAAGATCGGTGTCTTTCGGCTTTGAAGCGGAAAAATGATCGCCTGGGTCGGGGAACAGTGGTGCGTCCAATTCAGTTGAACGAACTGGCGTAAGTTCCTCACCGTTTTTGGCAAGCTTAAATAAACTATCGAGATTACCGCGCATTAGACCATTGAGCGGTGAGGCAAATGTTGCATCGGTTAGGAATTGGTTAAGTGCATCATCTTCTAGGTCACAATCAATCTCTACCTGTAGCTCGATGTTCTCGGCTCCACCGGTCATGGTTCGTTTGATCATCGAACCTTTACTCGTGTAAAAATTATCTTGAATTAGTTTCAAGGAGCGAATGTTAGCGCCACGTTGTTCACCAAGCGCCTGAATTTCATTCATAAAGCTTGCAACCATACCGGTTGACAAAAATGCAAGCGGGCAAGGCGCTTCGTCATACCCACTCAAGTAAGGCCCTTCATCACAAACAAAGCGCCAGGTATCACCTGTTTTCGCTGAGCGAACAAGCGCCTCTTTCTGAAAACCACTTAGTGATCGAGCCCAAGTTCGTAGCGCATCACCACGCCGTATCTCTGGGCTCTGAATTCCCACTTCATCAGCATTTGCCACTTTGAAAAACGGTGGTAAGGCACTTGTGCCTATTAAATTTTCGCCAATCTGTGCCATGGTATTTTCTCCGAGTTATTCTTAACGTCTCAATTTATTTGTGCCAATCAATTAAGATGGGTTTGGCCATGTATGGCCTGCCCACTCAATAGAACTGCCTTCCAACCATTGAGCACCAACAGCATAGAGTGAATCAACCTCATCACCTTTTAATCCTGGCATGTCTTTTTTTACTGGGTAACCAACCTGAGACTGCAGATACGCTAAGTGCCGGTAACCAACAGGGAACTGTTCAAGTAATTCTGCATCAAGCTTTACCGATGTGCCAGATACAATAGGGTCCATGCGATCTTTTTCATAGATTGGCTGACGTAGACACATGCCCCACTGATCATTACGTTTTTCAAGAAAATCATGGAAGCGGCCAGTGCAAACAACATCAACCGCAACGCCATGCACTTCACCACGCTGTGAGATGGTCATCTTGGTTTGCGTTATGGCGCGATCACCGTTTACTTCTGCATTAAAGCCTCCAAGAAAATGAAGTATGGACACACCGCGTTCCCAGCCTTGCTTATTCATTTCAATGAACTCATCAGCCGTGCCCTGAGTCCAAGTGGTCATCATGCGTCCATCGTCATGCCAGACCGTACGAAATTTTTCCCACATACCGGCATCTCGCCAGATCGCCCAGTTATCAATGAGTTCACGCAGTAGCAGTCTGTCTATGAGTGCTTTATCCATATTTATTCCACAATTTAGTAAATCAATAAATGTTCTTAAAAAATGCTTGCGACCATGTTCGATAAGATGCAATGACAGACACCTTGAAGCCACAAAAAAACTAGGTCAATCCCAATAGCTTGCTTGCATCGCTGCAGCTAGCCAGCTGTCTGTCATGTTTTTCGCACAGCTCTACCACCCGCTTCACAAGAGCCGCATTAGAGGGTGCTAATTCATTTTTGGACAGACGAACGTTGTCTTCAAGACCTGTTCTAGCGTGGCCACCAGCTTTCACACACCATTCATTCAGAACGATCTGTTGCGCACCGATACCAGCTGCACACCATTGCGCGTTTTCGCCAAACAAACGCTTGACAGTTTCTATGTAAAAATCAAATACGATGCGATCAACAGGCATAGCGTTTTTTACACCCATAACAAATTGAACATAGGGTACCGATGTTATCTGGCCTTCGGCATACATTTTTGCAGCTTTAAAAATATGCGACAGATCAAACGCTTCAACCTCTGGCTTCACATTGTATGTCTTCATTTCTGACGCTAGCCAATCAACAAGATCGGGTGGATTTTCATACACACGAGTGGGAAAGTTATTTGAACCTACCGACAGCGATGCCATGTGGGGCTGCAGCGACAGCATGCCGCCACGCTCCTGCCCGGCTCCTGAGCGTCCTCCAGTTGAAAACTGTATGATCATGTTAGGGCAGTATTTTTCTAACCCGACTTTCAAAGCCGCGAACTTATCAGGGTCACTTGATGGTGTTTCATCTGCGTTGCGTACGTGTGCGTGAACAATGCTTGCACCAGCTTCATAAGCGGCTTGCGTACTCTCAATTTGCTCAGCAACGGTAATGGGCACAGCTGGATTATCTTTCTTGCGCGGAAGACTGCCAGTGATTGCCACACAAATAATACAAGGCTGCATTAATTCAAATTCCTGTTGCTGCAACTGATGTGTCGCTTAGATACTGCACCACCACAATATGTCATTTCTCAGTAGGTGGTTTTCGCACGGGTAATATTTTAGGGTCTTTGCCTATGGCGTCCTGCTCATCCCAATACCCAATCAAAACACCAAGCTTCTCTTCCATACCCGTCATTTTCAAATTGTGCGCCTCCGACCAGGTTTCGCGTTGCCGGTATTGCAGTGACCAGTCAGCTAGTAGGTTGAACATTGTCTGCCGCGTGGCTTCATGGTCGGCACTACGCCCCAGATCAATCAGTTCTTCTGGGTCATTGAGCAAGTCGAACAGCACCGGCGGATAGCCTGGTGCGTGCACAAGCTTCCATTCTTTCGTTGCGACCATATACGATCGACAATCCAGCGGTTGCCTACCTGTTTCAGGACGAAATACCTGGCATGAGTAATCATATTCACTTATGGCGTATTGCCGCCAATCCGGACTATCGCCATGAATCTTCGACAATAGCGAGCGTCCATCTAATATATTCTCCGGTACATCACCACTGTAGTAGTCGATGAAGGTGGGTATGAGATCAATCAATTCCACCAGAGAGTCATCCACAGTGTCGCGTGTTTGATCGGCATCCTTACTTGGGTCCACGATGATCAACGGTACTTTGACCGAAGGTTCATGAAAGTAATCTTTATCACCCATCCAGTGATCGCCAAAGTAATCACCATGATCAGAGGTAAAAACAATCATGGTGTTATCAAGTAAGTCATTGGCACGCATGTGGTCGAACAAAATCCCTAGCTGATCATCGATCTGAGTAATTAGCCCCATATACACCGGTATCACCTTTTCACGAGCCTCTTGCTTGCCGAACGTTTTTCCTGCAACTCTCTCCATAAATAACTTCATCAACGGATTGGTATCCGTTAGTTCATCATCTGATCTGATTGCCGGCGGCACATCATCCACAGAGTACATATCGTTATAGGGCGCTGGTGCTACATATGGCCAATGGGGCTTTATATAAGACAGATGCAACAACCACGGCGTTTCACCATCATCTTTAGATAAAAAATCAATGGCCTTTCTTGTCATGTACGGAGTTTCAGACTCTTCATCCGACACTATCGCAGGCTTATCTACTTGATCATTAAAAAAGCCAGACCTAACACCGTCATCAGTTTCTACTGAGTTCGCTGCCCAGTGCCACGGATTATCATCTTCGGTGTACCCTTGTGATTTTAGATATTGGTTATAGGCTAAATTCTCTTTCACCATGGAATCAGGGTGTATACCATCGTCTCGTTCAACCACTTCGAATCCCGCTTGTGCGTGATGCACGCCTATGGCGCTGGTTGCATCCACGCCTAACCTATTCATACCTTCTTGATCAGCAATCATATGCGTTTTGCCGACGAGTACCGTGCGCACACCTAACGGATTAAGGTGATGTCCAATATTTTTTTCACCAATTTTTAAAGGTGCGAAATTGGAAGCTGAACCGTGCGACGAGACATATCGTCCGGTGTACGTGCTCATGCGTGACGGCCCGCAAATGGGCGATTGGCAATAAGCATTGCTATACCGAACGCCACGCTTTGCCAATGCATCAATGTTGGGAGTTTTTATGGTTGGATGACCACTGCAACGTAAGTAATCAAATCGAAGTTGGTCGCACATGATAAACAGTACGTTCTTACCACCCATTTTCGTGCCTTTACTCATTAACAATATTTGTCCAATGCGATGGGTCTTAACCCGTTTTTTTCATAAATCAGAAAGCAAAAAAAGACTGAGGCTTTTGGCCCCAGCATAATACTTTTTTACTTATTCATCGCGTTATAAATCTCTTCCGCATTTTCAATACCGCGCTCGGCATATTCAGCGAAGATACCTTTCATTGCCTCCTGAATTACGGCATCCATCTTAGCGCGTTCTTCATCTGAAATTGTCACGGAAGTAATGTCCTTCATAGCTTCAGGTTTTGTTGCAAGCCAATCTTTTCCACGTAAACCTTCGTTGTGAAAACTCGTCGCGCCCATCATTGATGCGGTTTCGCCAGAAAGATCATCGATAATCGCACGATGCTCATCCGAGAGCTCCATGTAACGTTCTTTGTTCATGGCCACGAAGAACACAGCAAAAGATACTGGGATATTGTCAATATAGTGAGTAGAGACTTCAGCGAAATTCCACGGCTTATCCATCTGAGCAGGCGAAATAGTTGTACCGTCAATGGTCCCAGTCGACAACCCTGTATACATCTCTGTTACTGGCATTTGTACAGGCACAGTACCCAGTGCCTCCATCAGTGGACTAACCATAGTCGCAAAAGGGACTATCTTTGCGCCCTTCAGGCCATCCATCGTTGACAGATCACGCGTTGATGCCCAAGCATCGCCAGCAACCGTAAACATTCCAATAAGCTTTACATCGTTGTACTCATCTGCAAGATGTTCGTCGTAAACACTTAAAAGTCGCTCTGTGGCTTCAAGCGAGGTCGCAGACTTACCTGGCGGTACAATCAAAACTGACTTAGGAAATATGGTGGGAGAATAGGTTTGTAAGCCAAATGCGATGTCTGCAACACCTTCAACGACTCTCTTATACTGCTGAACAGGACCTGCGCCAAGCTGACCAGCCGGATACACCTTAATAGTCAGTGATCCATTTGAACGCTTTGCCAACTCCTTACCAAACCAATCAAAGTAAAACGCATTGATATGATGCTGAGGTGGAATAAAGGTCGCAACCGATAGCTCTTCTGCTACAACGGTGTTAGCTCCGATAGACAAACCAGTCGCTAAAGCGAGTGATAACATTGCGCCTTTATATTTTTTCTGCTTGCATGCTGTGTTTACTTTTACCGATTTCATCTTTCTTCCTCCAAAAGTGATAAACATCTGTTTTTACAGATTGGACTTACATACTGTTCACCGATGCACTAACTGACTTTCCGGTAGGTCACCATTTTCTATATTTTCGAAAAATCCGTACACCATTTAATGATACCTTCTTGGTAACTCAGTCTTTCTTCGAATGCGTTGGCCCATCGCGCAATGTTTTTGTAATCTTCAAACGGATAACCACATCCAACCAAAACAAAGTGCAATGGTATCCACGAGATATCTGCAAGCGTAAACTGCTCACCCATGATCCATGTCTGACCTTCCAAGGCTTTATCTAACTTAGTAAAACAATCTGCAAGAATCGCTTTCGATTTGATGAGGTCTTCATCTTCAAAAGCCTTACTACCAGCGTGCTTGGCATGAAAATCTTTGAGTTCTTCGTTGGTTTGCAGCTCCTGATACTTTTTTTCTTCTTCAGCTGTCTTTTGAACTTTCTTCTGGATAATCGTGGCATAAACGTAGGGCTTTACCGCTGGCACATGGATAGACGTGGCAAGTTTCAGCCATTCCAACAATACGGGTTCCTTGTCTGATATGCGTAGGGACGGTTCTGGGTAAGTAGCGTCAAGGTAATCGATAATATCGTTGGACTCAACATGCACCACACCATTGTCGACGAGTGTTGGAACCAACCCCTTGGGATTAATGCCAAAATATTCATCTGAGATGTTTTCCTTCTTCTTCAAGTCGAGGTGGTGACTGGTCCAGTCAAGGCCTTTCTCGCACAAAGTCATACGAACGCGCATCGAACAATTAGAGATGTCGCCGTGATACAGGTGCAACCCTGTCAACGATTCCACAGACTTGTTCGTCGGAGCTATAACTGCCATGACCCGCCCTCAATGCGTTTAACTGATTGTCCACCCATTTGGGATCCAGAATCAAGGATAATATTCGTTTTTACGTATATTTATTGGGTCATTCTGCACCTTAAGGATCCCAAAATACGATAGGATTGAAAACAGAGGCAGAATTAGCACGTAAATTCCAAATATAAGGCACGAATACCACCGCCGCCAATCCAATTGGTACGAGCTCCACAATGGCTGCAACTGAGGAGATAAAATGCATACCCACCCTGAACTGCTTGGCCATCCCGAATACTTCAAAAAAGAAATAGTTCAACTCGCTGACAACGTCTATCAGGCTTTCGGGTTTGCAGCCTCGAACGTTTTCATGATTATCGGTGAAGACGGTGTCGTCATCATTGATACAACGGAATCTACCAGCGCTGCTGAAAATGTATTAGCAGAATTTCGAAAGCTTACCCAGCTGCCTATAAAAACGATTATCTACACACATTCCCATCGAGATCATGTGTCAGGTGCAACCATTTTCGCGCAGAACCAAAAGCCGGAGATTCTTGCCAGCAACAAATTTTCAGACGATTCGCTGGCTGTAGCAACTGAGCACCCGTTACCTAAAAAAGCAATGCAAGCACGAACTAAGCGGCAGTTCGGTATTGGTCTAAGCTATCCGGACGAATTTATAGGCATTGGAGTAGGTCCAGGTGATCGCCCAATGAAAGGCTTAGGTACTGGTAGCCTACCGCCGACTAGAAAAATCGGTGAGCACGGTGAAAGACTCTTCATTTGCGGTCTTGATCTACAACTGGTCATGGCACCAGGAGAGACGCCCGATCATATGGTTGTGTGGTATCAAGATAAGAAAATACTATTCTGCGGAGATAATTTCTATCGCTCGTTTCCAAACTTATATGCCATTCGTGGTACCGCCTATCGGGATTTCAATACGTGGGTTGACACGTTAGATTTGCTACTAAATTTCAACGCTGATGTACTTGCACCCGGCCATACAAAAGCGATAATGGAGGCAAGTGAAGTTCAGTCGTTACTCAGTGACTATCGTAATGCCATTAACCATGTCATAACTGAAACTCGAATTGGTATGGATGCAGGCCTAACAATCGATCAATTAGCCCAGAGTGTAAAACTACCAGACAATCTTGCTCAGAAACCCCATCTTCGTGAATACTACGGCCGTGTAGACTGGTCAGTTCGCGCCTACTGTGCTGGAACTTTAGGCTGGTTTGACGGAAATCCAACATCACTCAATACACTGGCACCCGATGAAGAAGCTAAACGCTTCATTGATCTTATCGGTGGGCCTGATGCCTTGTTGAGAGAAACTGAAAAAGCACGTGTAGCAGGCGACTATCAATGGGCTTTACAACTTATTGACAGATTGATTTTTCTCGACAATGAAAACGCCGATGCGAATGCAATAAAAGCAACAATACTAAAAGAGTTTGCTGGTGAGCAAATCAACTGTTGCGCACGGCATTACTATTTAAGCTATGCGAAAGAGTTGAATAGTAGCGACTAGTCCTAATATTCATAATGAAGATGTTTTAACGTCCAGTATGCTGTTTCTTGTATCGTGCTTAACGATGATGAATAACTTTTAATGGCAAAAAATTAATAAAGCCGCATCTAATCTAAGCTTCCGATGTCGGCAAAGGCACCCTATCAGCCACCTCAATTTCCAACTCCGCCAACTTTTCAACAAGACTGTTTTTCATATCAGAATGACTCGCGCTATCCCACAAGTTAATCATCTCGCCTGGATCATCATGAAGATCAAATAGCTCATTCTGGCACTTGCCTACATACATCGACAATCTCCAACGATCATGAATAATCGTGTGGACTCGCGGGCGAGGTCCGAATGCTTCTTGCGTTCTTTGGGTTTCATACTGAATGTGCACAGCATCACGCCCTCTGCCACCTCCAACCCGCATGGCAAGGCCTTGCATACCAACTGGTGCTTCAATTTTGGCGTGCTCAAGAATCGTTGTTCCAATGTCGAGTGTTTGCGCTAAGTCATCGGTACGTGTCCCCTGAACACCTTTTGAATCTGACCAGATAAACGGCACATGGTTGAGCGTGTCATATTGCTCAGCGCCTTTAAATAAAAGCCTGTGATCGCCTAAATGATCACCATGATCAGATGTAAAGATCTCAACCAGGTTTTCACTAACACCACTCTCAACTGCTGATGCACGCACTTGTCCTATGGCATCGTCAATCATGGAGATCATTCCACAGGTCAGTGCTTGTGCTTCCAATGCTTCTTGTTCGGACACTGCGAGAGAGTAGCCTGTTTTATGTCCTAATGATTTGTCGTTTTCTCGGGCACGTTCGGCTGCAGTGACGTACTCTGGTGGATGCCAATCGGTTGAAGAATAAGCTTTTGGCACTGGCATCTGTTCTGGTTTGTACATGTCCCAATATTTGCCAGGTGGATTAAACGGATGATGTGGGTCGGGGAACGACACCATTAAAAAAAACGGATTTGTATTGCCCTTACGTTGCTGAAGCCATTCCACAGCACGTTTTGCAATATAACTCGTGGAATAATATTCTTCTGGAATTTTTGTCCGGATGGCCTGCGGACACTTGTAGTCATGTGGCAATTGGTTGTTAGGGCCTCGCAAGGCAAGCACTTCAGGTGCTTCTTTTTTCAACCACAGCTCGTAATCACCACCTATATTGGTTCCGTGTCTTAGTACGGAATCATAATGATCAAATCCGTAAAAAGGTGTTGGAACCTTAGGGTTTTCTTGCATCCAGAATGGTTGCCTTTCATATTGATAGTGGTCGCCGTCCAATTCAGAGCGAACCGCTTGCGCTAATGAATCGTCTGGCACGTGATACCCATCTCGATCTTCTCTTGGCTCCACTTGCACAGCAAAATTAGACACATTTTGTAAGTGGCTCTTACCAATCAAAGCGGTATCGTACGCAGCATCTCGAAGCACTTCTACAAACGATACATTGTCATGCGCCAAAGGAACACCTAAAGACCTCACACCATGACTAGACGGCATACGGCACGTCATTAAGCTTGCTCTATTTGGCATACACACAGGTGACGCAACATAGAAACGATCATGACTTACGCCACGCGCGGCCATCTGGTCTATGTTTGGCGTTTTAAGCACAGGATGGCCATTACATCCGAGGTGGTCATAGCGTTGTTGATCAGTGATAAATAGAATGTAACTAGGTCGATCAGTCATTCGAGTATCTCCCACGTTAAATAAATCTAGGTTACCATCGCTCACGTCACGCCTAACTTCGGTTCGGCCTTACTACGAAAGTGATGCAATACGATAACCGCTATACCGATCAAAATCGCAGGTCCGTACATTTCCATTGGTTTAAACAATATTAATACAGCAATGGCGAGCCGAAAAATTATCTCTACCGCGCTAAGCGCTTTTTGATCGTATGCAGACAAAGCACTCGATACCAGATAAAGCGCCAATGCAATTCGCGCAAATAGAAACAACAACCAACCAACGTTTATTGTGCCATCGTAGCCTGCTAGGAAAAGCCCTGTTTCAGGATCAAGCACCGCCTTTTCAATAATAAGAAGTTCAGGATAAATGGCAAACACGAAAGGCAGCGTGAACATGACGATACCGGATTTCACAGCAGAAAAACCGGTCTTCATTGGGTCGGCCTTGGTAATGGTTGATGCGGCAAATGCCGCAAGCGCCACCGGTGGCGTAATGGCCGAAGCGACGGCGAAGTAAAATATGAACATGTGCGCGGTGAATGTCGCAATACCGAGACCGACCAACATCGGGCCCATTAAAAGCGCCACATTAATATAGGCCGGTACTGCTGGCATGCCCATTCCAAGTAAAACAGCCAAGAGCATTGTTAGGAACAACGCGAACAACTGAAACCCTGCCGACCCTACTGACATATCGAAAGACTTTAGATATCCAAGCACATCGACGGCAACGAATTTTGCCAGACCTGTAAAGTTCAGACATACATCGATAACGGTTACCGCAAGAAACATAAGGTACAAGGTTGATACGGTAATGCCCGCTTTAGACAGTCCATCAAATATTTTCTTAGGTTTCGCCCGCAACTCTTTATCAAGGAACATCAGTACCAGTAATAAGGCTACAGCCCACCATCCCGCCGCACTCGCATCGCCTGCCGCATTTTGAAACAACTGAACAATCCAAGGTAGTGATATGACTTTGCAAGTATCTCCATTAACCTCCACAACCGCACCAAGCAACACAGAGAACCAACCACAGCCAATGCCGTCCTTTGGTGTTAAAAGCAGTACCAAAACTAGTAAAACAGGGCCGAATATTTGAAGTAGATGCAAGCGATCTTGGCCAGTAAGACGCATATCATCCGTGAGTTCACCGACAGCTTCTATGTTCTGTTTCCGTGCTTGGAAGACAACTGATAGGAACAAACAGAAAAAATAAAAGACCGCAGGAATAATAGCTGCAATAATGATTTGACGATAAGGCACGCCCGTCATTGACGACATAATGAATGCCGCAACACCCATTATCGGCGGCATGATAGACCCGCCAGAAGAAGCCGCAGCCTCGACGCCGCCAGCGAAGACTTTCGAAAATCCACGCTTAAGCATCATCGGGATAGTTAGCACACCCGTTGATAGAACGTTGACTACTGGTCCGCCAGTAATTGTTCCGAACATAGCAGACGATACAACCGCTGCATGCGCTGGACCACCGCGTAAATTCCGGGTTGCAGAGAACGCAAGCTTTATTAACGCTTGACCACCCGCACAACTTCCAAACAACGCACCCAAAATTATGTACGGAAACACGAGTAGAAGTAATACGTTGAGGAAACGCCCCAATAGCCCAGCATTATTATTAACCAGAGCATCACGTACAAATTCGCGGCCAGAACTCAGGCTTCTAATCTCTTCGCTACTCAGTATCGTTATCAGGTATTTATTTTGACCATCTGCACCGTTAAAGTACCAATTCAGAACCGTAACAAACGTGTAAGTAGCTATTAACATCGATACCAGGACCAGAGGAAAGCCCCACACTTTGATGTTGTAGATAAGAAAGACAGAGATTGCACCGAAAAGAATAAGTGGCAACCAGCCAAACGTGGTATTCAGACACCGTGGGTCGTCAGCCGAATCTGGCACAGGCAAGCCGAGCATTTCTGCGTACTCAATATCAGCGGCCAAGGCTTCTGCGACCAAACGTGCTCGGTCGCCCTTAATAACATCTATTAAGCAAACGGCTTCTAGCTCAGTGAGATAGCTTAACGATATAATCGCTGCTGCAAGCACCAACGCAAAATCTAGAAAAAGACCAAATCGTCGTGTAAGGAAAGTTTTGTTTGTCCAGCTTCTCCACATAGAGTGCTTCAGCGCGACAATCAGCATCATCCAAAAAAACATGATTGGATACAACCATTCGGTGGGGAAGCGTCTGATCTTAAAATTATCAACGCCCGTTATTGAGCGCCACAGATCATCCCAGCCTGGAATGGCAGGCGTTACATTCATCAATCCAACAACCACCAAAAGAAGACCAAGCCAGTAGACCAGATCGTCTACAAACGTTTTATTTTCTATTGAGGAATTTTTTTGCAGTGGATTTGTATTGGCCATCTCAGCTTGTTCAAATTTCTACGCATGCATAGATGTTACAACTGGGAAAAATATAGAGCCGCACTGTCATGCAGCCCTATAATCTTTCTAGGGACTGCTAAGGTTTAGCACATTCCGGTACGGTCTCGCCCGCTTCTTCCCATGCGCGCACTGCACCGGGGTGAAACTTCACAGGATTTGGACCGCACAGTCCAGTCACGGCTGGATCCAAAATACCAAAATTCAAAGTCGCCATGAACGGCGCAAGCATCTTATGCGAATCGATATTCTCGATATGAGCCTTAGTGAGTTGGTAAGCCATTTCTTCATCCATACTCTTGTTGACCATGTCACCACCGGTAACAGCCATGCCACGGAATGTATCGTCTTCAGACAGAACCGTCCATCCATCGCCAAGACCTGCAATAGCGTCTTTGGTCGGTATTGAAAAAGCAACCGAACCCGGCTTATTCAGTAACTTCTGAGCCCCCTCACTATCAAACACATCCTTTGGCATAGAGTACAAAGTCATGGCCCCTGCCGCTCCCGCCTGAGTGACTCTGGGGCCAGGAAACATGATTGGCACTACGGCAACATCTGCTGTTCCATCGATAACAGTAGATGCCATTTGGTTCCAATTAACGGTAACTGATTCATAATCTGTCTCAGCTTTGGCTCCACCGAAAAGTTGAATTAGCGCTCTCGAATTAGTTGTTGCGGCACCTCGTGGTGGTCCGTTCAACACCTTCTTACCTTTTAGATCCTGCCAACCTTCAATACCCTTTGCATCATAGGCATACATTGAAAATATACTTAGGGTGTATGGATAAAGCAGCTGTATGTTTCCACCGATCTCAGCACCTTTTTCTTTGCCCAGACTGGCGTACGGCCCTGCTGCGCGCGCTAAAAGAAAGGGTAGGATAAAGGGTCCGTTTGCAATATCGATTTTTCCTTCAGCCAGTGCCTGAATGTAGTTTGTGCCAGTCTGACCGTCTTTTAATTGAATGTTTGCGATTCCAGCATCGCTTGCATATTCAACTAAGGCTGTCGCAGTTAGACCAGCAGCGGTTCCAGCACCTGCGGTGTTGGAAGTTAGATTTTCCTGAGCGTGCACGGTAGATGCCGAGAATGTGGCCACCACGGCAATGGTTACAGTCTTAAGTTTATTGAGCATAGTGTTCTCCAAGTTGCTCTTGCGTTTCTAAAAGCCCGCTTGTCATTACGGGTCTAAATGCGTTTGAGTAGAACGGCTAATTCTTATGCTGCGATTAGTTAACGTTCCAGCCTAATGAGCACATAACTGTGCAATTTACAAATTGATTTTACCGCCATCAACATTGATCGTTTGCCCGGTAAGAAAATCACTGTCTGGTGTCGTTAGAAACAACAGTGTTCCGAGCAAATCTTCGGGTAACATATCGCGTTTTATCGACCGACTGGCAACCGTTGGTCCTCTTGCCATATCGAAACCATCATTGCCCGCAACACCTTCACTTTCTGTTAAACCAGGTGCTATCGCGTTCACTTGTATATTTTTATCACCAAGCTCTCGACCATGACCACGCGTCAATCCAAGCACTGCACCTTTAGATGCAGTGTAGGCTGATAAGCCTGGAGGCCCGTAGTAAAAAGTTCCAGAAGCTATGTTCACGACTTTTCCACCACCAGCTTTAATCATCGTGGGTGTTATCGCTCTCATGACTTGATGTAGACCACGGACGTTTACACGCATGATCAAATCGAACTCATCATCGTCAATTTCAAAAAACGGTTTTGGTTTCAGCGTGGCGAAGATCGCCGCATTGTTCACCATAATATCCAGACCGCCCATCTCACCTGTTGCGGTCTCAACCATCGCTTTGAGATCATCATTTGATGTGATATCAACCTTCATACCTTGTGCAATACCACCTGCATCTGTTATTGCTTTGACGGCGTTAGACGTATCTTGTACATCGGTAACCAATACTTTTGCACCTTCATCGGCCATAGCTTTGGCCATGAGTGCACCGATACCCTGAGCGGCTCCGGTTATAACGGCAACTTTATTGTCTAGACGGCCCATTGGCTTCTCCCGTAATGTTGATAATTAATTAGTTAAACTTGTGTTGGTGATGTTGGCACTTTTTTTAAATCTGAATATCGAGAATTTTCGCAACTTCAGGCCAACTTTTCGCGCCATTGTCGCGAAGGTCGTTGGTAAGGTCCTCAGGCACCCAGTCAATCAGACAAGGTTTGAAGTTAGGCAGTGCTTCTATTCTGGCAAACCACGCTGTTACCTGAGGTAATCTCCCATTTTCCCACAGGCCACGCATAGACATCATCGCTAGTCGGTTAACATAGGGTGTAAGGGCAATGTCTGCTATCGAAAACTTGTTACCGACAAGCCAATCATTACCATCTTTCAGTGCCTCCTCCATTTTTTTCAAATACGTATCGTAGAGCTCTACTTTCTCTGTTGCGCCAGGTGCGTCGAATCCGTGCCGAATAAACCCATCTTTCTGAGTTTTCCAATCCGAGGTCACTGATATTGCAGGAGTTGATGCAAGAAATTTTTTCGTACCTTCTGGTCCAAGATTTTTTAGTACTGTGTGGCGGTGTGAGCAAACAAAAGTGACCGCTCCACATGCTGGATGAAGATCTTCATCCACCGCTTTTGTCCAGTATCTTGCTTGGGCACGCTCCCAAGGGTCGATCGGATGAACGGATGTCTCTGGGGACAGTTGATCAAGATATTCGATGATCAC
>Ga0115031_1000074_pt1 | contig 63823 bp, 66 predicted proteins | sample Maine_Asex4_meta_FD_87301 | JGI IMG/M metagenome (GOLD analysis project Ga0115031, IMG submission 87301) | Marine algal microbial communities from Maine, USA - Maine_Asex4_metaG | ecosystem: Host-associated > Algae > Red algae > Unclassified | place: Maine, USA | collected 2015-01-05
TAGGACATATCGTCAAACAGGCTAAACCTGTACAAAATGCTTGCAGAGGCGATGCGACGGGGTTCATTCAGTGCAGCACGTAGTGCAGATCGTCGTTCTTCGACGACTAGAGCGCCTTGCGCTCGCTCTGTTTGAGCTAGTTGGCAGCTAATGAGTCAAGAATCTCCCGTTGAACCCGAAGGGTCAGCGGTGAGAGTGTCAATCCCAGGAATGATAAAAAACAACGAAGATAGTCAAAATAAGCTTGTTTTTTAACCTGTTGTTTCAACGATGGTCGAGGTCTGAAATTGTTTTACTACTGTGCAGTTCTGCAATCGTCAAACAATCAGGTAACTACTTTTATGCTAAATCAACACAAGTACGATGCCCAACAATAGAAAGATTTTAGAGAAACAGTTACCTGCTGTTGAAGAATACTGCTTGAAGACAAAAGGACAAGTAGTTATGGTCGTAGACCGTTCCTGCAGTTATAGAGATGTTTATATACACTGGCATAGCGCTCTTTTACAGCCAAGCGGAAAATACATCGTCTTAACAATCGAAACAAAATTAGGATTAACCCCAACAGGAAAAATAAGAGAGGAAATACACAGCGAAAAATCAAGACGGGTTCAAGATTGGATATTAGATGAAAATGCTGATTGCTGTCAGGGAGTTTTACCTGTCGTCGAGAAGTGCGAACCAATAATACCCCCTGAAAAGATAAAAGATTACCTGTACCCTAAAGATCCCGAAGAAAAAGAAACAACAAAGCCCAAGAAACAAAAGTCAAAGCAGCTTACGCTTGCAGTTAATCGAGGCACTTCAGATTTATTAAAACACTCACTGGATTTGGGTGATAAAACAGTCTATTCCCAAGAAGAACTATTGGCAGGCAGCGAATATTATAAATTTGAAGCAGGGCATGAGTATCATCTACCTACAGCAATAGTTAAACTACTTCAGCATTATCAATGCAGTCATGAAGAGTGGGAAAGTATTGTCATGCTTTCAGGAGTAGTTAGGGGAGAATCGCTTTTAAGGATTGTAGAAAGTATTCCCGCCATGCGGGAAATTCCCGAATATACGAAGTTTAATGCTCCAGTCAAAGTAGAAATACCGAAACAAAGAACTAATGCTTCTCAAACGCAGAGTTTAAACTCAATCTGATTTTCGGGGATGACAGTAAAAAATGGTCATTAAATAGATGGATCTCGGTGTAGCTTTTCTCGATGCTGATTCTAGCTGCCTATAGTCTCAAGAATCTGTCGTCAAGACAAATCACGGTAACAGTACAAGACAATCATCCAATACACAAAAGCGAAGAAGTTCGCCAAAATTAGAATCAGTAGCAAGGAAAAGGTCTTTGTTTATTTCATTTACCTACTTATTTTTTGTGCTGTGCGAGGCAGTAATGAGTCGTACTGGGAATACTGCGACGATTGTTGTTGCCAATTGACTAAGAATAATTTGCAAGCTCGATACTACAACGATGAATATTGAATTGCCGAGATAAGATAAAGACAAGGAGGAAACGTAACGTGACTAACGCCGAATCAAAACAACAGTATGAAGGAGCGCGGAAAGCGGAGCTTTCCCAGTCGTCGCGAAGCACGACGATCTGCGCTATGCGCTGCCTTCAGCAACTTATTAAAAATTCTGAGAGATTGGTGACAATTGAAAATAAACTCGATCGCATCGATGATTTGGAGAACAAAATCAACTATATCTATAGTTCTATAAAATGGATTGTGGGGCTATTAGGAGCTGTATTGATTGCAGTTTTAGCCAACCTTCTAAATCAACCGATTGCTAGTTTGCTGTATTAGTGCTACGAGAGAAGTACAATAAACAAAAATGTTGATTTGATATCGTTGCTCGAACGACTACGCGATTGATAAACACTTTATTTCTAGAGTGATTTTAATTCGACTCCTTCCCTCATCACAGTCAAAAATGCCAAAAATTCTTGAAAACAAAATAACTGCTCTATTCATGGGCAGAACCGATAAAGCTACAAAATTATGGTTTCCGATCCAAAAGATGATGTGGGATTACCATGATGGTGAATATTCAAATTGCCGTATAGTCTACGTCAACGGTGCAGAAAAGCTCGAACAATTGTATCCAGAACAACCTAATATGGTATCTTTTGGCAGCTTGCAACGAGTTATTACATTCGATAATCTCGATCGCTGCCCCTGGTCGAATAGGATGCCAGTCAATCAAGAACCTAGTTCCGACATTGCTAAAATCCTTAACTTCACCTCCAGTTCAGAACTAGATCCAATCGAATATGTGGCGATTGACGGTGGCTATCGGCATGGAGACATGAGAAATCTGTTCCCCGAAGTTGAGGTTGATTCAAATGGCAAGTACAACTTTCTCTTTCGCAGCGTCGATTCTTATACTTTTGCTTCTCCAAACAGGTCAGAACTAAACTTTATTCAAAGTTGCGGTCGAGTTTCGCCTCTGTTTGAACTAGAGCGACTAAAGCTTGTGTGTGGAGGATATACTCTCGGTTACGCTCCACCACATATTCGCGAGCTATACAATAAATATCGAGACAGTTTAAATATTGAGATTTATCAGGTCAACTCACAGGCTTCATCAACATACCAATTTTTACTAAAGGCAGTACTCGATAGTCAAATTGGCATTCCCTTTTCTCAACCTGAGTATCAACCAATTGCCTAATGAACGAAGAGAAATATGAGATTATCTCAATCGCTGCTGCCGATCTACAGCTCAATCAAGAACTAGATGGAATTATTCCTAAAGCCTGGGTTGATATTCCATCTTTAGGAAAAGTTTTGTTCAAGGAAGCTGCAGACGAGCGCGAGTCTATCGCTGAATCTAGAACCGACTGGTCGGAGAAAGTAGTTTCGGAGATTAATCAGTTAGTCGATCTTCCTACTGCCCGTTACGAACTTGCTATTGCAACAGAGGATAACGAAGCAGTTCTAGGAATAGTATCGGTCGATCTTTCTCAGTCTGAGGATGAAGAACGATTTCCCATTGAAGAACTTCTCGGACAGTTTCTGAATAAGTACGATTATGACTATGACTATCAAGTCAACAATGTTATCAAAGCGCTATCAGACAATAATATTGGATTACCGCCAAACTCTAAGGTACCAGAAGGCATCAATGATGCTGCCGATATGTTCGTTGGTATCTTGATGATGGATGCTGCGGTGGGAAATAGCGATCGCCACGACCGTAATTTAGATATTGTTCGTCAGACAAACGGACAGGTTTACCTTTCACCTGTATTTGACCAGGGATATAGTTTAGGTGCTGCTGAAGATAATGACTTGAGAAGTTGGATCGATCCATATCATTACAATCTGCACCACAACTTTTCTTCTTTTAGTATTAATGGCGAAAATATTAGTGGCATAGAAGCATTCACTCAAGGTGCTGGTTTGCGTCCTGAAGCGGCTAAAATCTGGTTAGAAGAGCTGAGAATTATTGATACAGAGCAAATCGAACAAATATTTCAGCGATTGCCAGAGCGGACAGTATCTCCAGAGGCACAAAAATTCGCCTTAGACTTATTTGTGTACAATCAAAAACAATTACTAGATTTGAATCAAGAGATATCAGAGTATAACGAGCAGCAGGAGCGAGTTGAAAAAGTTGCACCAATACTGATAGATTACCTAAAACTCAATCAAAAGCAAAAAGTAGAAAGCAGGAAATCAATTATTGAATTTGATTCTGATAGTAAATCTATTTCTTATGAAGATAAGCAGGACAATAATGAATATTTAAAAGCTAAGTACACTAAGGGTAAATGGTACAATATTGATAGTAACATCAGTCAAGACAAAGAATCTTATTTTATTGAGATCGCTGCTCCTAAGATTGCTATAGAGCAAAATCAGATTGATATATCTAGTCTCCAAAAATCTAGAGAGAGAAGTTTGTAACTTTAATATATATAGGGATTGCGCTATACTTCTTATAAACAAATACCAATGATTTTTGATCTGAATAATCTATACCTAAGACCTTTATAAATCTTGTTTGTATGTATAGAGCGGTTACGATAATATGAAGAGGTTCTCACAAAATAGAAATGATTTTCCCAGTTTCCTAAACTAAAAAATAGGCTGAACGTAGTTTACCATGTAAAAAGTCTTGTTTTTACTATGAACAATAGCAAATCAGCAATTTGTGTGTGCGTTTAAATAAAGAAGATACGTATCTTTTAGACCGAAGAAATATTGCAAGCTAAGCGAAGCCATATAAGTCCGTCTTTAGATATAAGAAATAAAGAGAATGGTGATTCACTATCTTAGATTTTGCAATTAAATCTTATGTACATAATATAGCTAGAAGATATGAAGTTTCTTGATAAAAGTTTGTCGGACTATTCTAAGATTTACAGGGGGAGGCTAGAAGATTAATTATATCGCTTCTGCGGTAGTGAAAATTAGACAGAGTAAAAATTGCAAACCACTTACTATAAAAAAAAATGCTGCAAAAAAACGATAATATTTTTGGAATTTCAATTGCCATTTTCCTCTTTTTATCTGGATTTTTTACAAATAGTCTAGTTCAAAAATATAAGACTAGTAATGAAATTCAATTTTCTAACATGAAGCCTCATCGTGGTCATAATCTACCGCGTTACTAATAGTTGAAGCATTATATTTACCTGCATAGTGCAGGTAAATATAATCTAACCAAACCATGTCGCAGTTTATAGCTAGATACTCTTTAATATCGAGACTAGTTCTTATAGACTGTTATAGAAGAGTCGAGTATGTATGAGAAAACATAGTAAAGAATACGTATTATATCTCCGCTCATTTTCCTGGAAAAAAAAGTCTAGATGGGTAAATACTTTAACTCGTCCCTGGTGGTCTTCTAAAAATAAGCGAGGTAGATGTTGTCTCCTTCCTTTGTTACCAGCAAATCAAACTCACCATCTTACCTATTTCTTAATTTTCAATTTTGGATGGAACTGGTTTGGTTTTGAGCAACCTGGATGGCACTTAGTTCCCCTTTCCACACTGGCGCACAATTTAGTTAGCCAAACGTTTCTTTGGAGGCAGCCAATAAGGTTTTTAGTTAACTTGTATCTTAGGACTAGCTTTATTATTTTATGGACTTTTTGCAAACCAACAGTATCAATTCCTTTTTGGTTTCTAGTTTTGTATCCGCTACATAATTGCAGATATTTGTCTGTAATTATGGAGCGGATACTATCAGTTTGTCATATTTGAATAATGCAATGGAGATTGATTTGAGCGCAAAATTTAGTCGGTGTTATCTCTTTATCAAGGCTTTTTTCTTTAAGCAGCAACCATTTTCAATATTTGTTAGCTAATTCGCATTGAGCTAAAATAAACTTGATATGGATGTAGTCAAGTGCGCTGCATATTAATTTGGCATATATATCTGCAAAAAATAATAAATAAGTCAACTGAGTTTTATCGGGCGCTACGCTAGTTTTATACTCGATCGACCTAGCTTAATCGGATTTAAACATTGAAATAAGAGTTTAAAACAATGACAAGAGGTATATGGATAATAGCGATTTGTCTATTTTTAAGTTTGTTTATACATAGCAATCTAAATCAAACCGCAATAGTACCTACGGAACAAACAGGCGTAGTTACTCAACCAATTGTAATTGGCTATAGCAACTGGTCTGGGTGGTGGCCTTGGGCAATTGCCGAATCTGAAGGTCTGTTTGCCAAACGGGGTGTAAATGTCGAAATGAAGTGGTACGACGACTACACTAGCTCAATGGAAGATTTGGCGGCGGGATTTATCGATGGCAACTGCCAAACTCTTAACGACACGATTGCTTTTTCTAGCGATGCGATTAAAGGTGAATCGGTAGTATTGGTAAATGATAATTCCGAAGGGAATGACAAAATTATTGCAGCTTCAGGTATCAACAGCATCACCCAGCTAAAAGGCAAAAAAGTGGCAGTTGAAGCTGGAGTGGTAGACGATTTTTTGCTGACCTTAGCCCTTAGAAAGCAGAATCTATCTCGCCAAGATGTAGATATCATTGATGTGGAAACGGGTGCTGCTGTTGAAGTGTTTCTCGCAGGCCAAGCTGATGCGGTCGGAGCTTTCCCACCATTTTGGCTGACTGCTTTAAAGCGAGAAGGAGCTAAAGAAATAATCTCTTCATCCTCCTTTCCTGGAGCAATTCCCGATCTGCTGGTGCTAACGCAAGAGATAGTTCGAGAAAGTCCAGAGTCCGTGCAGCTAATAGTTGAAGTTTGGTTTGATGTGCTTGAATTTATGGCTCTCAATCCTGCTGAAGCAGATCGAATTATGTCTCGACGAGCTGGGGTAGAAGAACAAGAATTCGATTTATTTAAAGCTGGCGTAAAAATGTTTAGTTTGGAAGATAATCTTCGGGCATTTGAACGCCAAAATGATATGTCCAGCCTTTTTTACGCTGCAGCAAAAATCGAAAATTTTTTAAGCGATAATTTGTCTGAGTCAGAAATCAACCTCGATTACGACGATATTTTGAATCCGAAGTTTATCCGCGCCTTAAATTAATTTTTAGGCGTGTAGATAAAGTGTTTGTGTTATGCGACTCAAAACAAATTTTCATCTAATTTAGTTGACTGGTAAATAATTCTAAAAGATTATGAATAAGCGGGCCATAAGAACAAATAATCATGCCTACATAAAGTTTTTTAGCTGTCTTTGTGCGACCACGGGTGGAATCCTGCTCGCATCGAACATTGAGTTAAGTCAATTTGGATTTGTACCCTTGGCTCTAAGCTCTGGCTCAATGTCAGTTGTCTCAATACTTGAAAAGAATCGTTTCAATGCTATGTACTCGTGTGCGTTATTCTTAACCGTCGATCTCTTAGGCATCTACCGCTGGATAATCGTCGGCTGATCTCTGTTTACAGTCATATTTCATCTATTGAGAAATCGCTTCTTGACCTAGATTCAGTAGCATCACAGCCAATAAATCTAGTCTATAAACTTTGTCCGAACTGCTAGAAAGCTATTTTCGTTTAAAATTAAAAGAAGTCTTTACATCTATAGATCGCAGTGCTAGACCTCGACCAACGCAAATCTCAAATAGATAAGTTACCCTTAGAACAAAAGCAGCAGGCTTTGAAAATTATAGCTGCAGCGTCGCTTCTAATTGAGAGCGAAATAGCCGATCCTAACCTGGCCATACGAGGAATCGAGTCGGACGAAGAATTTGAAGAAGGATCGTATAAAATTACGGCCAAGCAAACACCTTACGGTAATTACTTGGTAGTTGAAAATGTAGGCGAAAGTTTAATGAGGTTGGAAATGCTAGGGGGAGTATTAATCGGCGTTGTGGGAATTACTGATACCGACATCGCTTACTGGAAACAGATATACTCCTTTGATGGTGAGCTTGAAAATATTAACGACAACATTTTCTAAACTTATAGGCTTTGAGTAGTTTCCAATCAAGCAATAAGACTTCTCCCTGTCCCTGTTGTGCCGATAGCAAGGGAAAGTGTAGAACAATTGAGACTAGCTTCGATTTACCCATAACTAGCAGCAGCTCTACCTTAGATGGTGAGATGATACTCTGTATGCGAGAGAGAGAAGATACCCAAAACTATACGTCGATAGGTGAAACTAAAGATGGGATTTGGGGTAAGTTTGTCTCTAACGAACTGTCGCAGCTTTATAAAGATGAATGGCGACAATACTACGGTAAAGAAAACAATCTTGGTGCTTACGTAGACGATAAAGCAAGAGCCGAACGAACTCGAGAGCGCGATCGAGAGCGCCAAGCAAGACTCGACCGAATAGACGCAGCGCGTAAGGCTCATCAAAGAGCCTTGTTACCAGAAATTGAGCGCGATCGCGAAATTAGAAAGGTTTTAAATTCTCTTTCGATTAGCGATCGCGACTACCAGAATTTAACTAAGCGAGGTTTTAGCCATGTAGAAATTATTGACAATCAGTACAAGACTCTTCAGCCAGAACAGCCGTTAAGGGAGAAAACCAGTCAACTACTGGCGGGAGTTACGACAGATGGAATGAGCCTGAATAATTGCGTATCGGGAATGATATTGCCGATCAAAAACCAAAGGGATCTTTATATTGGGTGGCAGCATCGACCGCATGTGGTGAGTGAAAATGGAGTCAAGTACTACTGGGCAAAAACAGAAGTTCCCAGCCGTGATTACGATATTACCTCTCATACAAAAGAAACGTTAGAACTTCCTCTTGCCTATTGTCAGCCAAATTCAGGAGAAATTACTGCCAAAGCTATTGGATTGACCGAAGGAATTGGTTTTAAAGCCCAGTTTGCAGCTAATCGCTATCAGCAGATTGTGATTGGGGCATCTGGGGGTCAGTTTGCCGCTTCTACTCAAAACTTTTTGGGGTACCTCGATTCTGCATCCCAGCAGCTTGAAGGCAGCAAGAATGTCGTTTTGTATGCCGATGCGGGAGCCGTAAAAAATCCTCTGGTACTGAGGGCTTATTCTCGAACTACCGAGCTGCTCGCTCGCAGAGGATATCAGGTAGAGTTTGGCTGGTGGAATCAAATAGAGAAGTCCGCAGGAGACATCGATGAAATATCAAAGGTTGACGGCGATAGTTTTTCCCTAATTTCGCCTTCAGAGTTCTATACTTTGGGAAAGCAGTATTCTGGCTGGCACCCCGATGATGATGCTGAAATAGCAAAAGCAGTTGAGAATCCTCACCTAAATGAGGTTGAGATTGCTAAAAAATTCGCCAACAAGCTAACAGAGTCAGAAAATTATTCATCTCTACAGCATACGATCGACGAATTTAAGCATCGTTACGAAGGTCGCTATACCAAGCTCAAACGTTTAGCCTGGAATAATTTAGAACAATGCACAAAAGCAAAAATCACGGCTACGTTATTTGAGGGAGTTCAGCAGCAACGAATAGCCAAAATTGCGCCGATTGTCGCTGATTACCTAAAGCTAAATAAAAAATATCGAGCCGAAAGCTCTAATACATTCATCGAATACAGTCGAGAACAAAAGATTCTCACCTATATTGATAAAAACAACCATCATGAATTTTTTAGAGCCAAACTATCTAGCAGCGGTGACTGGAAAAACTTAGACAGCAATATCAGTCAAAAAAAAGAAGCCTATTTTCTTCATGAGGTGAAAGAAAAAATTGCCTTAGAACGTAGTCGAAAAAGCTCAATATCAGAGCCTAAACAGTCGCGATCTCGCCCGAGATAATTTCTGTCGTGCTGTATTTATGATGATGTTTTGAGTACGCTCGATCTACTGTTCATAGACAATTGAGAAGGTAGTGCGATCGCTAAAAGAACTAGAAATATCTTCTGATTTTGTCAACGGAATGCCATGCTCTACTCTTAAATTAAGCTGCTTAAAAGGAGCATACTCTAGACCTAAACCTATAGAGAGCAAATCTTCCTGCCGATTACTGCTCAACTGATTATTCCAAACAGTTCCTCCTTCAAAAAAAGCGATCAGCTTTAGCTGTGAGGTCTGAGACTCTGTGAGGAGATACTGAGCTTCAGTAGAGACAAAAACGCCGCTGTCGCCTAGGGCGAAATTTTGTCTGTAGCCCCTAACGCTGCCAGTGCCGCCGAGAGAAAGCTGCGCTCCTGGTAAAAGCTGATCTTCGGTTATTTGAAGATCGACTTGAGAGTAGAGTTTAAGTTTAGTGGTGGCTTGAAAAACATTTTCTGCCTTGAGCTGCCAGTTCCAATAAAGAGCATCTCGACCAAGATCTGAAACAGTAGGATCGAATGCGTCAATACCAATATTAAATGTGCTATTGACTGAAATTGCGCTCTTTTCTCCTTTGTAGCTGTATCCTTGTCTCAAACTTAGTTCAGATGTCTTACTAGCGCCATTTTGCAGACCGTCAACAAAAGCAAATGAAAAGTCGTCTAATACAAAGGTTTCACTTCTAATTAGCTTGAAAGACAATTCAAGCTCTGCTTGTGACTTTGCTCCTAAAATAACAGGCTGATTCAAGCCTATTTGATAGAGATTAAAATCTCCAGCTATACCTAGCTCTTCAGTCTCATCATTGACTAGTTCGCTCTGGGCATTGGTATATTCGAAAAATAAATTAGTGTTATAACTATTTAAAGGTAGTGAATAAGCTACTGAATATCTTTCTAAACCCTTAGTTTTTACCGAAAACAAACCTATTCTGTCGCCAAATCCAAACAGGTAGTAATTTAGATTCGCCGCTGCACCATAGTTGCCGATACTAGAGGCGTAGGCGTTAGTAAAAGAAAATCGCCTTGTAAGACGAGAATTTTCTTCCACACGTAGAGTTAAATCCAATTTGCCAATATCAACTTTTGTCAACTCTGCGCCGATTCTGTCTATAAAAGGCTTATTTTGAAGTTGGTTCAAATATTGCTTGAGTAAGTTTATGTTGAATACTCTTCCCTTAATAGGAACCTGCTTGAGTATGTACTTACTATCAGTATAATTTTCAGTAGTAATTTTGATAGTTTCTATTTTGCCCTCAATAACCTCAATTAATAGCGTCTCGCTATCTAGGTTTTGTGGCGGAACAAAAGCGCCGCTGCTGATATAGCCTGCCGATACATAGTGGTCGGTAATTTTAGTTCTAATGTTTAAAAGTTCCTCAAAGGACAACTTTTTATCAAAGGAGCCAATAATTTTTCTTAGTTCCTCATCGCTAAAAACAGTATTCCCCACGATTCTGATGTTTTTTACTTCTATCTGTTTTGCTGGAGCCTTAGCAGGTTGGGCTATAGATGCTTTGTTATCAGAAAAAAAGAAAGATAAAATTAGAATTAAAATAGAAAAGTATTTGTTCATTTACCAGCTAATGCTATGGTGAGGCGAATTTTCGTCCGTCTAGAATTAGAAATAATATTATTATGGTTAGGCGCTATACGTCTGAAAGATTATCATATTGAAATAAATAATTTGCCAAGGCAGAACAGTTTGCATGGTAAACAAGTTAATTTAATCCTTTTTTGGATACAATAGTTTAACTACAGGACTTAAAGACATCTTTCCATGACGGTTGTAAAAGGGCGAAAATTGAAATATTTAGTAATTGACGATGAGATGGCCATGAGCAAGGCTTATCAAGAAGATTTTATTGCCGATATTAATTTGCCAAACACGATTGCTCTATTTGCAGCAGATTGCGAGGAGGGACTTGAAATGATCGAGAACAACTCTGACATTCATCTCTGCTTTTTAGACTGTAGGCTTCCTTGGAATGCGCGGGAGGCAACCGATTTTTCTCCTTACAACAATTCTCTTACTTCTCATGGACTAAACCTAATTCCTCAAATTAACCGTCTGCGAGATAAATTTGCAATTATAGTTTTTTCTGCCTACGTGGAGAAAAATCAGCTAATAGAGCAGTCAAATTCATATTCTAACGTCGTCGAGTTTGTCGAAAAAGATGGCGATCTATCTGTATTTGGCAAAGCTTTTAATTCGGGGTTAAAGTGGCTCAAAATGCATTTAAACTCCGAGATTGTGGAAACAGAACTTTATAGCTTACCTATTAATTCTTTAGAAGAGACAAAAGAAAGCGGATTTGATTATTCTAGTCTCGATGAAGGCAATACCAATGAAATTCGGCAAAGAGCCGATAAAATCAAGTTCACTCTCAAAAGAACTGCTAAAGATTTGGTCGATATCGGGCGATACATCAGCGAAGTCAAGGATCTTTTACCACACGGCTATTTTATTCCTTGGGTAGAAGCAGAAATTGGTCTGAGTTTGACTTCTGCATCGAGATTTATGCGGGTTTACGATACGTTTAAAAAGACAGATCTGACTGGGGTTAAATTTATTCCTACCGCTATGTATATTTTGGCTAAAGGGACTTCAGCAGAAGGAATAGAAGAAGTTTTCTCCCTGGCGGAAAAGGGAGAAACTATTACTGTAGACCTAGCTAAATCTATTAAGAAAAAATACCCAAGTAAAAAGAATCGTGCCAAAACAGCAGCATCTGAAGATTTATCCAGTAGCCAAGCGAAAACCGATTTAGCTCTGCCTCTCGACCGTCCTGTAGTTCCTCAAAGCGCTCCTTTAGCAGGGGAAGAATCGAGATCGAAAGAGAAGATTGTTAAGGTCATACCCTTAAAGCGAAACTGGCTTGTCAGCGATCATCAATTAGTCTGTTGCGATCCAAATAGTAAAGAATTTATCGATCGCCTACCAGCTCAAGTAGATCTTGTTTTGAGCTATCCTCAAAGTAAGGATTGGCACTTTAACTACACCAATTACGTTACTAGCAACACTTTCTTCTGCAGTCTAAAGCCAGCAGCAGACGAAAGTTCCTCAGAACTTGTATACGCTAAAGACGTTGTTAATTACCATCTCCAGATGAAAAAGAATTTAAGTACTTTTAAACTAAAGTACTCTAAAGATCTAATTTTAGATAATACTGACGATCGCAGTGTAGTTGTAGTCTGTTTTATTCCTCATCCTCAAATATTAGTATTGCTAGATAAGTTAGGCTGTCAGGTTTATATTGCCGATCCAGATCGACTTGAATGCGTGGAATTGCTTAAGCAGAGTGTTAGTCTAGATACCAATCTTACTAATCAAATTTAACATAGTGGTCGATTTGTTTGAGAATATCCCTGTTAGGCAACGTTCAAAATTTATAACAAGAAAGAGTAGTCTCGATTCTTGTCTGTGCCGACAAGTTCGTAGTATAGGCTAACGTATTCATCGTGTCCATACATTTTACGTTCGGTTTTTTTCTCAAACAGCTTTCTGGGGCTAGTTGCAAACTTACTTTTATCTTCTCCTCTAACTGGTCTGGCAAACTCGGCCTCCATCAGTATTTTCGCCAGCGCATTGGAAGTAGTTTTGTTAGTGCTTGCTGGCTTAAATTTCTTGCGTTCTTTCGCTAGTTCTGAGAGGAGAATATCTACATTTAGCTGGTGATGAAGTCCGAGAAAGAAAATTTCATGGTGTGTTCTTTCTACTGCAGCTGCAATCTCTGCGGGGGAACAGCCACGATAGTTAGAGAATAGGGTTCTCCACTGTGAGTCGCTAAATTTATCACAAAAACCCGCAAAATGTTTTTGTAGGTGGAGCTGAAAAACTTCCCACATTGCCCCGTTATGCATTTCGCTGGGAAAAAACCAAATATATCCAAAGCGGCGAATTAGCTCTGGCGGAAGCATGTCTAGATGGTTGATTGTTGCTAGCATAATTGCTGGAGACTCATGATCCTGCATCCAGGTAAGCAATTTCCCTGCCATTTTCGCCAAAATTCCGCCATTGCTGCCTGAATCCCAGCCTGCAAATGCTTTCTCGAATTCATCGAAGAACAAAACGCAGTTGCCCACGTTATCGACGACATCCAAAATGTACTGTAGCTTGGCTAAAGATTTCGATAAATTACTGTCTAACAGGTCATTCCATTCGCAGGCAATTAGAGTGGCGTTAAGTTTTGTAGACATCATTTTTGAAACTAGAGATTTTCCTGTTCCAGGAAGTCCCCAGAGGCAACAGCCTTTTGGAGGACGCAAATTTCTGCCTCTAGCTTCTAGTGAAAATAATGTAGCTATTTTTTCCAAATCGCGTTCGAGAAGATCTAACCCACCAATATTCGATACGTCGGGTTTTGGAACTACTCTCAACCCCCGTCGGGCCAATTTGTGGGTTTTGTATTCGACTATATTTTCTACTAACCCCTCAGAATCGTAATTTCCGAGCAGCATCTTAATTTCGCCCGTCGGCAGACCAAAACAGGCTTGGGATAAAGACACTGATGGTTTGAGATTTTGGTGGTTAGCGATTAACCGATCTATATCTTCTAAATCTGGTATTCCATATCTCAATTTCAGAATCATCGGATACAAATCTAAGGGAATTTCGATCGACTCATCTACCAAAATAAATTGATGTTCGATCTTATTTTGAGGTTTAAAGAATAAATTTCTAAGCTCAAAATTTATTTTATCGTTGATTTCTCCCAGACCTTCAAGCACAAAAATTGATGATTCGACAATCTCGTTACATGTCGCGATCGCATTCTTGTCGATAACGTAGTCAGTTGTGGATAAATGGCATATCTGGTTCTCGGTTTCGATATCAACCTTTTGTAAACTTGTGTAGGCGCAGTTGAAAAAAAAGATAGGTTTTTGTTCGGGATTGAATTGGGCGATACTAACTAAGAGAGAGTTGCGGTCGATCGCATTAAAATCTATCGCTGCTAACCTATATTTTGGTAACTCAACCCACCTATTTAATAAAGGCATAATTTTATGATTAATCTTTTAAGTCTATAAAAGTTCTTTCTTCTGGGGGAGCGACAAATAAGACACAGAATCCAGAGGTTATTCTGCCAGAACCTATTCTAAATGAGACATTCAAAGACCGTACCTTCTGCTGACATCTTTGACTAGCTAGATCTTCATTCCACTCAACAATATTTTTTGCCAACTGCCCTTTCTCGCTTTTTGCCCAGTCAAGCAATAATTGCTCTCGAGCATTTTTATCTGTCCGCCAACTATTGGCTACAGGCGTATTGTCAAATACCCTACCTCCAAAAAAACCTAGCGATGCTGAAATTAAGATAGAGCAGGAGGCGACCATGCTGCCGATAGTGCGAGGTGAAAAACGACGATTTTTGTAGCTGACATTATTGTCCTCCATCACCTTCGAAATAGCGTTATTTACCCTAACAAGGGAAATATCAAAGGCAGTCTTTTGCTGTCGCTTAATTTGCTCCTGCTGTTCTTGAAACAGCTTTTCTTGATGCTGCTCTAGCTGCTCGATTAGTTCTATCTTTCCGTTATCGTATACCTGTTGAATTTCACTCGGTACTAATTCATAAAGTATTTGATTGATACGGCATTGAAGCAGAACCAGAAATATAGGATCGTTGCGATCGATTCCCCAAATTCGGATTGTTTTAAGTACTCGCCGTTGAATATCTTTAGGCTGATTCATCAAGAACTCTTCTAACAAAGAGCTGTCGTCTTTATCTAAAGTAGACAGCTCCTCAAGTTCTCGTTCGAGGTGTTCATTGTCGCTCATTTTGATTCGCCTTCAGTATCGGTATGCAAAAAAGCTAGCTTATTCTGATTTCTATATTTGCTTTGGCGTTGGGCTATCTCAGCTAGCCCCTCTGCTTTGTGGATGCAGTTAGGAAAAATTTGCTCGAATAATCGATCGACCTCTCGCAGGAAAGTATTAATATTTTGTCGCTCACCGATCATTTTACGTCGGTCGAGTAAATCGCGATATGCTAGCTGTTCGCGATCGCAATCAAATTGTAAACCAGACTTTAGTACTGGAAGTTCTACTAGGGGGATATTGTATTTTTTAATTGCTTCGGTGAGCGGTTTGTATCTCTCTAAATAGGCAAAACTGCCCATGCAGGTAAGACGACCAGGATTGAATACCAGGCAGTGCAACATATCAGAAGCGGAATACTTATCAATCTGGGCTAAAAACTGCTCGATTGACTGATAGCATCCATCCGTCACGAAAAAGTAGACTATTTCCTCGCAGTACTGCTTAATTTCTGGCGATAATAGCCCAATATCCTTACTCCACCGATCGAACTGGCGAGATACGTTTGCAGGAAGATTAACCACCACGGTTTTTTCGCTTAATTTGTTGACGATTACATTTGGTTCATCGCAATCAAATTTGTTGTCGGAGAAAACAACTGTCTCACAGTTATTAGAATATACAGAACCAACGTCACCGATCGTCGGATCGGCTTCAACCAAGGCATACCGATCCGACCAACCGCGATTGGTAAAATAGTCGACTAAACATCGACAGGCAAAAGACTTACCCACTCCTCCCTTTTCCCCGCCAAAAAAATAGATGCTCTGTTTGAAACTTGCAGCAGAACTATCTGAAGACTGGTTTTTGTTACTCATTGAAATTATTTATTATTTTGATTGAGAATTTGCAGTATATGAATTTTGTGAAGGCTGCTTAACTTTCCTTTTATTTCGACGAGCTTTCTTGGAGGCGTTTATCGGGTAGCTTCCTCCCTGTTCGGCTAAATATGCTTTCTGCACTTCAATTAGTGCTGCAAAATACTGAATGCTATTAATGCAGTGATGTCGAAGTTCCGAGGATGATGCACCCTGCTGTTTTAGGAAATCATAGCCTTCTGCATTAACTATAAATGCACGGAGCTTTTTTGACTTGTTGTCTAAATCTCTAAAATAGTCACATATTTGCCCCTCTTTTGTATTAGGCTTGTATCTAAATTGAATTATATAGTTTTTGTTGTTACCCATAGCTACGCCCGTTTACTGTATTGAGAACATGAATGTGTGCAGATTAAAATAGAAGTTTGCCATCAAACGCGAATTGACAAGTTCTAGAAGCTCGATATCTTTGACTATATCTTTTGTTTAGCATGCAGTAATAAAACAAAATCTACATTTTGCTAAAGACACTATTATTCGAGTATTAACTTAGTTGGATAGCTGCTGCAAAAAATCCATCATTTTCTCTAACTCTCGACCGATAGCATACAAGTCATCAAATCGAGTTTGGGAAAAGGCTTAGTGATTTTTTAAGATCCGATAAACAAATTGTTTATTAGCGAATTATTTTAACTATACCGTTTTTATTAAGCGTTCATATTTTTAATATTTGTAACAAAAATCAGATAAATTTGTAATGACTATTTCAAAATAGTAATTACCCTGTAATGACAAAATTTGTAGTTTGTCGTGTTATTGATCTAAATTAAACGTCTGCAGACGTTTTTTCTGTCTTTGCTCTATTATGGCTAAAAAGACCTGAGCATGGGGAAAATAAGAAATAAAAGTTTGTCTTATAATTTCATCTTATCCGAAAAATATTTGTAACACGCTGATTTGCGCACGCGCCATTAAAGACATTGTAAAAAGCGGTTGATTTTTATTTGTTATCAGATGTATGTTGAGTTAGCAGATAACTATTTAGATGCAACTACAAACTTACACAAAATAGTGAGTACGGCAATATGAACTGAATTTATGAGTTCCTAGCTCGCTAATGGAGGCGCTATAGTAGCTGACGGTAGTCAAAAACTAAAGCGTTAGTATGCTAGGAATTTTGCTGCTAAATATGCAACGGTAGCGGGTCGATTGTATTGATGTCTGCTGTTGGGTAGTTACGCAGGTCGATTTAGAAGAGTCGTCCGCATTCTTTTCTAAAATCGAGCAGTTATGCAGGCAATACTCAACTACAAGTTATCCAGATATCTTGCAAGAAGCACTTGGCTGAAACAGTGAGATATTTCAAATTCGTCGGTTGAAACAAATCCGACCGACTCAAACAGAGGCTCTATGACTTTGGAACAGTTGCAACAGACACCTAAAAATCACGTTAGAGGGCAAAATCGCAATCAAAGCGAACAAGCTGCTGGGGTTGGTTCGCTGCTGATGAGCAAATTTAACGATCTAGAAAATCTAGATAAATTTGCTATGGACAAGATCGGCTCTGCATCAAACCAGATAGATGGATACACCACAATCTCAGCCCTAATTGTAGGAGCATCCGCCATTAGTAAGCTAGCCTTGGCTTTTAAAAGCGTAAAATCTAGCCCAAAGCAGGAAAAAAGGCTAGATTTGCTTTTTGCAGCTTCAGAAACGGTAAAAGATTACGATGCCAGTGCTGGAGCTTCAAATACTGTTACTCCAGACTTGATAAATGCTAAAAGCTCGCTTTACCTCGACAAGTTTGTTGATGATGCCACAGAATATTTGGATTCAAAAATAGCTAAATTAACGACATCTGAGTCTAGTAGACAAAGTCTAACAGACCAAGATCGAGCTAGATTAAATAGATCTCGAGAAAATTTGACTGAGATTTCAGCAGATAAAAGAGAATTATTTGTGGAGATGCATCATAAATTGTTAGGGAGCTTTAAAGTCATAGACTCGCTTAAGGGCAAGGAAGCGGACAAAGAATATTCGGTAAGAGGAGATTTTTTTGAAAGCATTTATTTGTCCGATCGAGATAAAAAAGAAATAAAGATCGGTTCTAAGTATCACGCATATATCGAGAATGGTAAATTTGGTGAAAAAACTAATATACTAACTGCCACTGAAAAGGAAGCTTTACTTGCTCTGCCTCAATCTAGGGAAGAATTGCTCAGAGAACATGCAGGGAAGTTTATAGCCCGATATATGTCCGATAGCCTAAAAGAAAAGTCTATTAGTTCGCCTTTGTTCTGGAAGCACGCTTCTAGCAGTAAGGAGCAAAAGTATGAGTTTATTTTTTCTCATTCCAAGCAAAGAACTTTGTCGATTCTAGCTAATGATAAAGAGAATAAGCGCATTTTTGCGGCAAAAGTTTTTGATAGCGGCTTAATCAAGATAGAAAAAAATGAGATTCCAGTCCAGCAGCTCAAAGAGTTTGTTTCTTGGTCTAAATCAAACGAAAAAAAACAGCAGAGTAAAGTAATAGTTAAGGGTAAATCGTTATGAAAATTTCTCCAGTTTTAAAGCTTAAAGTGAACGATAATTATCTAATTTTTGTACTGTCGTTTGGTTTTATTTATTACTGGTATGGCGAACCGATGGTTATGAGGATTTTTGCAGCATCGGTAATTGCCACAACGATGGTCGGCAAAATCGTTTCGATCTTGTTTGCGGATAGACGAATCAATATCCGTTATTGCTTGATTGCAGCATTGGCGATAACTTTCTGTCTCTCGTATCAAACTGCTACTCATGCAGTAATTTTTGAAAGTTTGGAAACGGCAATGGAAGATGCTGTAGAGGCTACTGGAGGTGCTGTAGATGAAGAGGCTATCGGGGGCTTTTTTACAATTATGCGCGTGATTATTGGGATTGGATTTATTGTTGGCATTACAGTTGCTATAGTCAGGGCTACTTCAGGTAACGACTGGGCCCCTATTGCAACTGCTTTAGGCATCGCCATATTTGGCGTAATTTCGATTGAGGTAATGAGCAATCTTCTCTTGGGAGAAGGAGGAGATGGAGAAGAGGCATTACTGTTTGTTCCATCTTTACATAATTATATTTCCCAATCTCGGCTCTAAAATTTTTCTAAAATCAGAAACAGGCTATTAATTGGTGTTGAGACATGGACGAGAAATATATTAAAGTAATCGATGCTCTAAACGATAAGCCAAAATTTCTATTTTTTCCCGCCGATCTTGTGTTCCCCTGTGCGGGCATTACAGCCATAGCCTTCGTTTTTACCTATATAGTTTTAGGCTTGGGCATGACGCATTTTGTTGCGGTATCAGTTTGGCTTTCTGGTACCTGGTGGATTTTAGCAGGAGAAAAAAGCTATGAATTTACCGATCGATTAGTTCCTCTGCCTGGAAAAGAGTACTTCAACCTCAATAGCCTGTTTGTTCCAGCTACCGATATTGGGACGTTTAAGCGAAAAATGACTAATAAACCAAAAGCCCAATTCAGAACAAACCGTAGCGGCAAGAAAGAAAAGCATGTTCCATTTCAAATTGAATCAAATTTACATTCAATTATGGAAATTGACTTTGGTGAAGATAAGTTTGCCGTCCTCTTAAAATGCGACCGAGACGAATGGTCGGCGACTATTCCTTTAGCACTAGAAGGCATACATCCAGAACTTTACGATTCTGAAGTAAAGGCTCTAGCCGAAGACCTCAGTGAATCTCTTAAGGATATTCCTTATGGTGAGAGCATTACCTTCATGCTGGGATGTCGAAGCAGCACTAGAAAGCGATCGCAGCAGCTCGACGATCTCTCTGCTCAAAACAATCTACCTCTAATCAATCTTTTGATAGCGAGCGAAAAAATAAGAATTAGGGAAACCACTAAAAAGGGATTCCGACAAGAGTGGAGTCAATATGCCTTTTTAACCTGGACTCAAAAAAAGCAGGCCTTGAGGAAAAATAATGATTTACTGTCCAAGTTCATGAATACAGTTGGCTCTTTTCTTAATTCGAAATCGCGCCAGTTTGTGGGAACAAATAATGAACACTGGCGCAATATTTATATAAAGCTTGCTTGCGAAATTTATGAAAATTCTTATAGCCCCTGGAAAATAAATCTTAGATCGAAGGCAAAGCTATCTTTTCAGCCACTGACAGCAGATCGAATATGGGAAGATCTTTTGTGGCATAAGTTCAATCGACAAAAAGCGCCACCAATACCACATTTAATTAAGGTCACTAGAGTCGGTGGAAAGCTTGATTATCAAATTAAGGTTGCCAACACCCAGCATCCAAAAGATACTATTTCGGTTCTGCTTGAGGGAGAAAAAGGTCGTCCTACCTGCCCACAGCACCACTGTCGCCGAGACGTAGTAGCTGTGAATAAGGAGCTGGTAGCAGCAATGACCCTAGAAAGAACGCCAAAGGGTTGGGAAGATCCCAGAGAGCAGCTTGTCTGGTCCTGGTCTAAAATTAGCGATCTGACCGTTAGAGATACAGAAATATTTTTGGAAATATCCAACGGTAACAAGGAAAAAGCTCATGACGATCTAGTTAAAATTTCCAAACAAAGCACGACATCTAATGTCCAGGCAATCGATAATGGCGAGGGGCTTAACGTGGCGGCGACTATGAAGCAGTCGGAGGCATTAGAAGCTCAAAAACGTTTACATCAGGGAGCCGAGCCATTATTTGGGGCAATGGTCGTTTTAGTCTATCGGCAAAATTTAGAAGAATTACAGCGTGCCTGCGACCGCTTGGCCAATTCTTTTAGTCCTGCAAAATTAATCCGAGAGGAAAAAATATGCTGGAAGATGTGGTGTGAAACTCTGCCATTTAATAGTCTCAAGCTACTAAAGTCTACTCATTTATTTACGGAAAGAAGACCAATCCTTGACAGCATCTCGATTAGAGGATTACTGCCAATCTCAAAGCCTAAAAATCTGCACAAAGATGGTTTTGAGCTGATTAACGCCGAAGGTGGCTATCCCCTTCATGTAGACTTGTTTAAAAACAATGAAAGAGCAATTGTTACGGGTAAATCTGGTTCGGGAAAGTCGGTTCTTTCTTTTGCAATTGTCAAGCACGCCCTGGCTCAGGGAATTAAGGTTGTAGGAATGGATATGAGCAATGCTGGGGAATCGACCTTTGAAATCGTAACTAATCTGCTAGGCGAAAAAGGTTCCTATATCAACATTGTTAAAAGAAGTTTTAATATACTGCAGCCTCCAAATCTGAGCGAATTTGACGAAGAAAAGCAGGAAGACAGACTGCGGATCTGGAAAAATTCAGTTCGTAAGGTGATAGTCTCCCTGGCAATGGGGCAGATTCAAGACCAGGAGCTGCTCGAACGAGTCGATGCGATCGTTTTAAGGCTTTTAAATAAATTTTTTAATGATGACACGATTGTCGATCGCTACAACTTGGCTTTTGACCGTGGCTGGCAGTCTGATGCATGGCAGAATATGCCAGTGCTTGAGGATTTGCTGTTTTTCTGTTCGAGAGAAAAATTGGGCATCGACGACTGCAAAGATATTGACGAACGGGCTATTAATCAAATCAACAATCAGATCGAGGCAAAATTGATCGACCCCAATATTGGTAGGGCTATTAGTAGACCCTCAGATATTCCTCCCGAACCAGACATGAAATTTTTTGCCCTCAGCGGTCTGACGAATGAAAACAACAGCTTTGTCATGGCTTTAGTAGCGCAAATGGCCTGCTTGAATACGGCTCTTGAAAGTCTTAAAAGCTGTTTAGTGATGGACGAATGTTCGGTTTTATTAGCAAAACACGGATTTTCTGAAATTGTCGGGGAACGCTTTGCCACGGGTAGAAAAGAGGGGCAAAGCGTTCTAATTATCGGTCAGGATATTGAAGCAATTGTGAACTGCTCATCGAGCAGCAAAATCATGACTAATACTGATTATTGGCTAATCGGCAAAACCACCAGTAACTCAGCCGAATCATACGTTCGAGAACTAAAAATTCCCGCTCATATAATCTACAAAAATGCTAGCGAAAGCTTTCAGGCTAACAAGCAATACATGTACTCAAACTGGCTGTTGTGTCGAGATAATCGCTACTGGAGCTGTATGTATTTTCCAGGCTTAATCGATCTTGCTGCTCTAGCCAACAGCCCTGATGAAAAAGCAGCGCGGCAAAGAATTTTGAGTAAGCATCCCAATACGGAACTGGGAATATTAGAGGGATTAGCTGAATTTAGCTATGAATTGAGCAAATCATTTAGCTCTGGCTCGCAGCTTTCGCTTATAGGAGCAAATAAGGAGAAAAACCATGAAAGGTCATATGATGCAGCATAAAAGTTTGATGTTAATTTTAGCAATAACGGCGATACTAACCTCTTCTGTTAATGTTTATGCACAGACGGAAGAATCAGAGCAGGATGAAATCGAAGATCCTACCGTCTCGATTAGTGATGTCGACTCGGACTTTGAACCCAACTTCAATTTTGATGAAGATGGAGTAGGGATAAATCCCGATCTAAATTTAGACTCCGATCTCAATGTAGATGTAGGGGGAGAAAATGACGTAAAAATTAATCCAGATTTTGATTTCAAAAATGGTGGCTTTGATGCTGATTTGAAGGGGAGCTACAGCGAAAATCTTAAAATAGGAGGCGAAAATGGTTTAGAGGTCAACCCCAACATCAACTTTAGAGGTGGCAAATTGTCTATCGATCCCAAAATTGACAAGAAAAAATTTGTCAAGTCTGTAGTAGACAAGGCAATAGGAGATCTAACCTTTTTCGCCGTTGATAAATTGGGAGCGGGCAACTTTATTCTCGAACTAAACCAAGACCTGTCAAAAATGGCGGGGGATATAGGAACGTTCCTGGGTTTAAAGCAATCCGAACCTGACAAGGGAGATTTGGGAATACCCAATTTGCAAGAGGCAAGAATAGTCCTATATGAAGATCCCGAGCTGAGTCAGTTCAACGATATATTTGGCTCTCAAACAGGAAGCAACTATACGGGGAAAGATGAGCTTTACCAAGAATACTTACGACAGTTGACCCAAGAATATTCTGAGAACACTGCTTTATCCTTAGAAGGGCAGTCAAAGCTTCAGGCGAAAGTCGATAGTGCAAACGCCTCGGCAGCACAATCTATGACTATTGCCGAAGACAGTAGCAATCAAGATGTTTCGCAGAATTTAATGAGAAACGTATCCAATCAAATGGCTATCCAGCAGCAGATTGATGCAATGGCGATGAGTGAAATGCAGGATGCAAAAGTCGATCGCAGTTTAGCTCTGCAGCTAGAGTCAGAAAATCTGATTGAAGCTTCAAAAGCAAACCTCCGTAGTAAAAGAGCTAGTAGTGGTGTCAATTCGATCTCTCAAAGTTCCGCATTTCTGGTCACTATTCCTGGCAAGCCAAGCAGCACAGACACGCCATAAATAAAATTATGTTAACTAATAGTATTTATCTATTTGCCCAACAAAATGGTCTTGGTAATGAAGCTGCAGGATTAGTTCTACAGAATTCGATTAAATTGACTGAAAATACGGCCAAATCTTGGCAAAGAATTTGGGATATTACCGTATCACCAACAGCAGCTCTGTGGCAAGCTCTGACAGAATTAGGTTTGTTTATCGGTGCAGTATCTCTGATCTTCGTGATGATCAAGGAGTCTAGCAGTACCGAACTTCGCTTAAGTAGAGTCATAGACATGATGAAATTTCCGCTGGGAATAGTTCTGATGCTGGCGGGAAACGGTTATTATTTAGCGACTGTAGTTGTTACCATGCGCTCGATTAGCCTTTTCTGGTTGACCAGAATTTTAAATATAACTTTTGCGGGGATTAGTATCAACGATGCCATCCAAAAGATTCAAAATACTACAGTTGCTAACAGTCGAGCTAGAGAAATATTTTCTGGATGTATCGATCAAGTAGGACCTGCACTTCAAGACTGTCTCCAAGATCCAGTCAAGATAAATTCTGCCCAAGATCTGCTACAGCAGCTATCTGGCAGTACCGCTCCTCTTAATGGCAACATCTTAGAACGGATTGGAAACGGATTAGTTAGTGCCTTGGCAGGTATAAACAGTCTACCTTCTCTAGGCATCATAATTTTTGTTCTGAATATTACCCAGTGGGCTTTTGTAAACATGGTGGAGGCCGCACTGCTTATGACAGCTCTTTTTGCCCCCGTTGCTATGGGTCTGTCGATGCTGCCGATTACAGCTCCAACAATATTTAAATGGTTATCTGGGTATTTGTCGCTACTTTTAGCTCCTTTAGGCTATGTACTTATTGTTGGCTTCACGGCTAACGTTTTAGCGTTAACCGAGCAGGCTGGTCAACCATTAGGCTCTAGCTTTGTCGATGTTGCTTTTTTACTATTCATGTCAATCATAGCCCCAATTGTAGCTTTAGCCGTTTCTAAAGGAATTGGCGACGGTGTTTTTGAGGGTATTACTAGTGGGGCCAAAAAAGCTGTCGAGGCAGGAGTAGGTATTGCTTCAGGTGGTTCTTCAGTTGCAGCAAAAGCCGCCGCAAGCAAAATCGCAGTGGACGCAATTAAATAGATGAATAACACAAAGGATCGCAGCGGTTCCCAATTAAAAGAAATAAAGCCAAATAAGAGTTTAATTGGTATCAAAGATACAAACAAAATTGTCTTAACTTTGATACTGTTGACTGCTGGACTGCTAATTTCACTGTTTGGCAATTTAGCCCTAATTACCAACAATAGCAAGCTTGCTGCTAGAGATAAAATATTTGTCGAGCAAGAAGACGGCACTACTCAAACTGCAGTTGAGAAAGATGCATTATTTCGTTCTGATGAAGTGATTAAAGAAACCATCATCAACTGGCTTTATCTTACTTGGGAGTGGGATAGCCGTATCGGGGAGAACGATCGTCGAGATCGTGGCATTACGATCGAAAAAAGAGGAGTCAAGTACGTGGTTCCCACCAGAGTTTATACTGCTTCTTATCTAATTGAAGATAGTTTTAGATACGAGTTTCTTAAGGCAATATCGAAGATTATTCCCAAAGAGGTATACGACGGCAGGCTTACTTCTAATTTAATCATTTACCATATTGGCGATCCTATTAGAAATAAAGACAAGTACGAGGTAGAAGTTATCGCTACGAGATTCGATATCTCCGAAACTGGGGGTGGAGAAAAAAAACAGGCTAAATTTAATAAGATCCTTGAATTAAGAGCTATCGAACCTTATAAAAACGTTTTAGGCGATGAAGAACCTAGCGCCTTTCGTAGGCATTTAAATGAACTTTTAAAAAACGGCTTGATCGTTAGCTCAATTCGTAATCGAGAAGGATAATATAACTTATAATGCATTCACATATCATAGATACCAGCACTTCGAGCGGAGATAGTAACAGTCCTATTTCTGCTGCCAAGATAGAAGAGATGGCTAAACTTAGCTGTGGTGAAGCAAACAGAGCCGAGGAAGAAGAAAATTTAGTTACAGAGGAGAGTACTCTAACTTCCGACCGTAGTGGAATCAACGAAAATAATAACCTGTTTAGGATTGCTTCGGCGTTAGCACTTTCTACTGTTGGTGCGTTTGCAGTTATTCTGATGGTTTCGTTTTATGGCAGGATTTCAGGTGGAGATAGTATTAGTAACAATACTCCTGAAGCCGAGCCTGAAGTTGAAGAAACGGAAAATGAACTAGGTAATGCTAAAGCCGAACTTGCCATCAGTAAGCAAGAAGGCGATCTGCAGCCTCAGCTAGAATTCATTCCCGAAGAGGAGCCTGAAGAACCAGAACCAGAGCCAGAACCAAAGCCAGAACCTGTGGTTACAGCATCACAACCAAGACCAGCCGAACCAGAACCAGAGGTAGCAGAACCACCAAACCCTCTCGAAGAATGGGCAAGACTTCAGGCAATCGGGGTATCTACAGGAAATTCTCAGTCGGCAGTAGTAAGTCTTAATAAAGCTAACCCAGACTCGAACGTCATCGACTCAGGCAAATCCAAATCAAATAGTTTGGCATCTAGACAGACAAAAACGAGATTGGTTGATGCTGATGTTTCGAAAACAAAGATTGAGGATACTGTTACCCCCAGCAATTCAAGCTCTATTCAAAAAGATAAGCTAGATAACGCGATTGATAATGGCGAAATAGCGAAAGTCGCCAGCGTCTCTATTGGCGGTTTGGGTCTCAAAGAAGAAACAAAAGTCGAGCAAAATGCTTTTGATGCTAATAGTCCAGCAGTGGTAAGGCTACTTTCAGAGCAGCGCACTCCTACTCCTACCGATAGTTATTTGGAGCGCAAAAAAAAGCAGTATGAAGAGGAAGATAGGCTAACCCAATTAGAAAATACGGGCGTCGCGTCTATCTACTCACTGACAGCAGAGGAAAACATTCGCGACTATCAGCAACAAAAATTAGTAAGTAACTCGGTTAGCCGCGATCTCTCAGCTTCAACGAAGGCAAAATATTCTGAGGCGATCGACAAAAATGAAGAAAGCTTTTTAGAGCGAAAAAAGAAGGAATTTGCAGAACGGGATAGACTGGACGAACTTTCCTCCACTTCAAGCTCGACTTTAGCAAATCAGACTACCGCGCGCCTACCTGACGATCCTGCCCAAGCTCTTCCAAAATCTTCGGTTAAGCAAGTACCTTTAGGAGCGGTATCAGAGGGGGAAATATCAACAACTATTGTTTGGAGCAGGGGCGTAGATTCGACTCAGGCTAGAGGTAGCATAAATTTAACCGAACCTCTTTTGGCTGACGATGGTTCTGTCGCCTTAGAAGCAAATTCAAGCCTAATTGTTGAGATTGGAGGCATTGCCAGTAATGGACTAGCTTTACTAAACGTAATTGCCGTATCTTATGAAGATCCGCAGGGTAAGTTGAAACAAGAGCTGCTACCCCCTGGAGCAATCTCGATTAACGGCAAAGATAATGGTCCGTTGCTCGCCCAGCAAACCGAAGATTCTGGCAGCACTTTTTTCGGTCAAGATGTTTTGATTGGGCTTTTAGGTGCGGGAGAGCGAGGATTTGAAGCTCTCAACGAACCAAATGATAGCACCACTATTTCAAATGATGTTGTTGTCAGAACTAGCTCTTCAAACAATACTTCTTTAGCTAACGGGGCTGCCGAAGGCGTTTTTGCTACCACTAAAGATAGATTAGAAGACCGTTCTGACCTAATTTTAAGCGAGCAGCAGGGTAGAACGCCAATTTATCATCTCGAAGCGGGTCAAACAGTCTCTATTTTTGTAAATAGTTTTTTGGAAATTCAAAGATGAAACTTAATTTTATTTTACCTAAAATTGCCATTATGTTGAATTTGATTGGTTTGACAATGCCGTCATCTGCTGTGGCAGAAGCAATCGTCATTGAAGACACCGAAGCAAAAAAGCAGGCAATTCCAACTAGCGTAGTCCCAGGACAGACAAGCCCGATCAGCTTTGAAAATCAGCAAAAAATTAGCTTCATCTTACTTCCAGATCAATCAAAGAATATATACAACACAAATGCGCCAATAGAATCAGGTCAGGCTGATTCTCTATATCTGCGTCAGATCGAGCATTTGGATATACCAGGGACGACGACGAATACTCATACTAACTTAATGGTTGAAACAGTTGATGCTAAAGGAGAAAAGCACAAATACGAGTTTTTACTAGATAATAGCGGCAAGGAAAGAGATATTATTACAATTCGCTCGGCAAAACCAGAACCAGAACCAGAACCAGAACCAGAGCCTGAACCAGAACCTGTAGTCAATACGGTAACTACCTTATACGGCGAGGCTACTCCTGAAGACGTAAGGCTAGGTCTAGAACTCAGCATCAAAAAAAAGCTGATTGAATCGACAGATCCTCTTGCTACAGCAATTCGAGAATATGTCGCTCAAACGATGAATGGCGTGTCAACTCGGGATGCTTTGCGTAAGACAAAAATACCCATCAGCGTAATTCAAAAACTGGGCAGCTTGGGTCAGGAAGAAACTACAAAAAGACGGTTGCTACCTCTAAATTCAATATAATAAGATGGCGTATTTAATTAATTATCTAGAACAGAGTGGAATATTAGAGCTGCTGTCTTCTCCAGATATACTCATCATGCTGGCAATGATTTGTTTACTGTGGATTGCTAGCTGGGGTCGAAGCAAGAAAAGTCAGAGAACTAATGCTCAGCTTGCTGATAATCGAGTCAAGTATAATTTGGCTAGAACAGCTAGTCGCCAGCTCAAAAAATTTAATATCAAGCGGGTATGCCTCTACTCTGGCTCTTTTGAAAACTGGGAACTAAACCCTTTTGTACTTTGGTTTAAAACCTATCTCTGGGGTCAAGTTCCCTGTGTATTCGTACCCAATGCCAACCCAGGTATAGAAATAATTGGCGCTCCTGGAGAGGGAAAAACCTTTAGTGCGATCGACAGACTTCTAGCTTCGGCGATCGAACAGGGTTTTCCCATCGTTCTTTATGATTACAAAGGTGGTCCAATGGCAGAAGGAGGGCAAATTCCTTTTATCGCTACTTTAGCGGCCCGACACGGGTATAAGGTTCGTATTTTTGCGCCTGGACAAAACTATAGCTGTACGATTAACCCCTTAGATTTTATTAAAGACAGCAGTGATATATCTATGGCGCAAACCCTAGCCAAGACATTCCAGGCAAATCTGCGCGGAGACAGTGGGCGAACCGACGGGTTCTTCGGACCAGCTGGTGAAAAACTGCTATATGCTTCTTTTTTGCTGGCGAAAAAGCTACGCTATCCAGATTTAGCAATGGCTTTTGCAATCTTAAGTTTGCCAGAGTTGGGCAAAAGGCTAGCCTATGCGAAAAAAAATAAGACTCAGGCTCTATCTGTATGGGATGACGTAACCTTTAGCCAATTTCTGTCCGTTGCCGATAGCGCTGAAACAGGAGGAGGTATCTTAGCTCAGGCTCAAGATATTGCAGGGATATTTATTCAAGCAGATCTACTTCCCTGCCTAATGGGGCAAACAAACGTTTCTCTCGACCTTAAAAGCAAAGAAATACTGCTTTTTCAGAGTGATGAAGAACGTCACCGAGTAATGAACCCACTGATAGCAGGAATAATTGAAACTTTGGTCAATCGTAATTTTAGCCATCAGAGAAAATGCCCCTTAGTGTTGAGCCTGGATGAGTATCCAACCTTAACCATCGAGCAGTCGGTTCATTGGCCAAACAGACATAGATCTAAAGGTTTGATTATGATTGCTGGCTATCAGTCTAAACCCCAGCTAGTTGAGTCCTATGGTAAAAACAAGGCGGAAATTTTTAGGGGTGGGCTGAAAAATCGCTTTTTGTTTAATCCTCAAAACGAAGAAACTCAGAAAGAATGGTCGGAATTAATTGGTAAGAAGGAAATTAAAATTGAGAACAGTTCGCGATCGCCAAGCAAAGGTGGATTTGGAAGTCAAAAAAGCGTTTCAGAGCAGTCTTTACTGACTTCAATCATGAATTCCGACGATTTACGCTCGATGCAGGAGGGTGAATGCATATACGTTAACAGTCAGTCTAAGCTAAAAAAAAGAGGCTATATTCCGTGGCATATCCCAAGAATTAAAGTTTCTAAAAAAGACCAAAAGCTACAGGATGATTGTGAAGCAATGTGGTCTGAAAGTCTCATTCACAAAATCACTGCCAGAGAAGATAAGCATAGAGCTAATTACGATGTGGAACAGGAGCTGAGAAATCGTTTTACTGAAGCTGAGAGGCTTTTTCCTCTACCCGCAGAAGCAAAATCTGAAATTGACACTAGAAATTTTATGTAGATTATGAATAATGATAATAAACTCAAACAGCTAAACTTTTCCTCAGAAGCGTTGAGCCTACTGAGGAGCGAACCACAGTTGCTGGACTATCTTCTCAAAGAAAAGCAAAAATTTCCCCTGCCTCCAAACTATATTCCCCTAAAAATTGAAATTGAATTCAATGGCGAGATTTATTATCGTTCAGACTGTGGACAAACTTTGTTGGCTCGCGAAATGCCACCCACCTTGAACTATATGAGGTGGTATTTCGACGATGAGTGCGTACGGTTTCAAATCGGTTCCGATCTGGCGATCGACCGCCTAGAAAATCTCAAAAGTATTGACGAACTAAGTCCATATAATGCCTGAAACTAAATACGTCAACATATGTAAACAGATGAATCTAGATTATCAGAAGTATAGTAAAAAGCATCAATCTAGCTTGGCTTCCGAACGGGCAAAAAATTTGGCAAGCGTAGGTAAACTGGACAGAGGATTTGGTTTTATTGAAGATTTACACGGCAACGCTAATCTTCAAACTAATCGTAGCTATCTTGATGATGCGGTGGCTTTATCGAAACCGAATCGTCAAGATGATGTTGTTCTATTACAGGCTTCCCATGCTCAGGAGCGAGAGGATATTGTTCGAGTAGCGGCTAATTTGACTGAGGCTACGCCTCTTGTGGAAGTTTCAGACTACGCAGTATCTCAGATTGGAGACTACCAAATCTGGAAAGATAAAGACGAGATAGCTGTAGTTGATACCCAATCAAATAAGCTTATCGTCTATGGAGAACTCGAGCGAGACTTCTTTGCGAAGCTGATTCCTCAAAACAGTATCCAGACTGAAGATTCTCATGGTTTACTGGCAAAGGTATCTAAGTTTAATCCTAATTTAGATGTGAAATACGAACGGAATGACCCACAAAAAGCAGCCGCTTTTATACTTCCTCTAGATCCCTCTGCTAGGATTGCTAAAATTGAAGAGCGAAGAAATCTGGGCGCAATAGTTCTAGAGTCTGAAGCTGCCGATAAAATAAAAGATATTTTTACTAGTGCTAACAAATATTTTCAAAAAGCCTCTAAAAGCCTGAACAGTACTTTTGAGAAGCACATTGTCGAAAACGTAATAGGGATAGAAAGGAAAAGTAAGCTGATAGCTTCCAAACTGCTTGCTAAAAACTTAGCAGTCAAAAGTATTAAAAAATTTGCTAAAGCATACGAAAAAACAGGAGAGTCTAAATATCAGGCTGGAGAATATAGCTTCACTAAGGATAAGAATTTCTTAAAGATACACGATAAAGATAATAAGCTAATCTTAAATGCAGACTGGCCCCCCGATAATGCTTCCTCTCGAAACGGTATTTCTTTAAAATCTCATACGGCTGAAGTAAGCGAAATCATCAAAGCCCTCAAAGCAGTAAAAGATGGAAAAAACAGATTTATAGGCAGCAAAAAGCTAGATGAAGATTACAAATCTCAGGTTTTTGGCATAATTAGCAAGCTTAATAAATATGAGAATGGTAGCTATAAGCTTAATAATGGCAACATCAAATTTGCAAAAAACAACGATAAAATTATTCTTAGCGATAATAGCGGCAATAAGTTAATTGAAACCTTCGATCGCGGAGCCAAGGCAGATATATCTGCCACACAAATTAAGCAAGTAGTTAAAGCAGTTGACAACGATTTATCAGAAAAGAGACAGGATACTATAGTCGCAGAATCAGCCAAGGTTATAGACGAATATTTAAAACTGAATGATGAACTAAAAATAGATAAAAAATCTTTTGTAGCCAGTTTCAATCCCGAACAAAAAGTTATTAAATATATAGATAAGCAAAATTCTAAAGAGAACTTTGAAGCTGTAAAAGTTGGTACCCAATGGCAAAGAAGCAAAGGTAAGATAAGCCAGGAGAAGTTTGAATACTTTCAAGATGTAGGGAGACAGATCGCGCGTCATCAAAATGCACGACAGTCTAACCAGCAAACTATGACACCTGCGCGAAGATTTTAATGACAGCTTAACTATGACTAATAAACATGTACGTGCATATCTCTCTGCTTTAATAGCACCACTCGCTTTTTTTGGTTCGATTGATGGTGGGTCAGTTTCAGCTCAAGCTTCCCCTGCGTTAGAGGAGAATAATCAGATTAAGCTCTTTCCAGACTGGAGCCAGATTACCTTTAGCGATTTTGAACCTATCGCTCAGGGTGGAGAGATAGACTCAAGCGCAGATCGAGCTGCGGGCTGGAAGGTTTCCCGTCAGTGGTCAGAAGGGGATCGCATCGAAGAAATTTTAAAGCTGGGAGATTTGACCGAAACCTTGTCACCAGAACTCTTTAGCCTAAATGATATCCAAAGCCGAACTTTAGAATCTAAGATTGACAATTGGGCTTTGCCCAATCCAACTGACGATACCGAACTTTCTATTGATGCTACTTTAGATGAATTTGGGGTGGTTGGCGAGCAAACCTTGGGAAGTTTAGTAGAAGCCAACCCTGAATTGGCAAATTTAACAGCTAGAGAGGTCGAGCCTGTAGCAGATCTTCTAACTCAAAACGGCGTATACGACCTCAACAGTTCGATTGCAGAAATCGTAGCAGACCCAAACCTAGAGGAACTACAGTTGGACAGTCTCAATCTTGATAGCTATAGCGTAGATTCTATTCCAGGTCTAGCGGATACTCAGATTAAAGATTTTGAAAACTATGAGGAGACTTCTGTTTCAGAGATTCCAGGCTTAGACCAGTTGCCACTATCGGAGTATCCTAATTCTGTAAATGCGGCAATAAGCTTTGTCGGGCGAGTTGATTTTGTTTGGGGGACTGCCGAAACAAATGCAAACCGAACGATCAGCGGCAGTAAGATAGACGGATTTAACGTTTCTTGTGATTCTAACTGTAGTCATTTAGAGCTGGATGATATTGAAAATTTCGGTCGCGGCATCGCTAGCGGTTTTGAAGGTAGTCAGTGGATTTCAGGTCGCGATACAGACTGGGTAAACGGCGGAACGGGCTGCTTGTCTGGTGGTAAGGAGCCGACGGGGATTCATCCCTTTGGAGATACGTTTAAAAGCGTGCTTTGGGGTACAGACGAAACTACAGATAGCGCCAATATCGTCATGTTTTTCAACGTGAAGACAAAATGTGGTGACAGTGCCTATTTTATCGGACCCGTTCCTTTTCCTTTAGGTCAAATTAGCGTTAACGACTGGGTCTTTTTAGGAACAGGACAATAAAGCAGCTAGTAAAGCTTAATCGCCATGCGCTATAAAAACAAAATTAACAAGCTAAGGTTTATTAACAAGCTTCAGCAGCCAGCAAATGATAGTCAAAAGCAGGAATATAGGTATTTAGTTATTCTAAAGATACTAATCTTGTTATTCTTTCTCTCATCTCTCCCCGTGATATTTCTGGCAAAGAAGGCTTTGTCACCTACTCTAGAACAACCCACTTCATCAAAATTTTTGTATCCAGCCTTGAAGAGAGTAGACAACCGTTATTAATATAATTGGAGCGAAAAATGCATTTAGACACTTTAAACGATTTTAGACACAAGATTTCTACTTATTTAAGTTCTTCTGCTAACTACAACGAAAATGGAGAATTAATCATTAAATTAAGCTACGGTCACCGTAGAGCATACAGACGAATAAAAGAGGGGTTAATTGGTTTTAGCATATTTATTGCTCTTTGTTCTTTGAAAAAGCTATCTAACTACTTTTAGAAATTCTTTTACCGTTCTACACAACAATTGAAAAGTTAAATACGATGAAAAGAATATCTATTTTGGCAGGATTTCTTCTATTAGTTCCAGGCTCCATCTTACTTGAAGCAGATACCTTTGCCTCCCAAGCTAATCTGTTGCCGAATAGCAATAGTGCAGACAAATTAATTGCCCAGCTTGAAACTAATGCAGAAGACGAAAATCTCAGCAATTCCGAGCCAACTTCTGTAAGCGTTGGCGATCTCAATCTCGAATATACGGTCGTTGAAAAGTTCGCAGACGGATATAAAATCGAGCTAAATGCGATCGCTGAGGAAGAAGCGCTAGAGTGGGAAGCCTCACTCTATCTTCCAGAAGGTCATGAGATTGTGGAAAACTATGGGGTACTGGTCTCTTCACCCTCAGATACGTTAGCCGCACACAATTTTAAAGGTGATGAGTGGAATCAAGACCTATCAGCAGGAGAGAGTGCGACCGCAGTTTTAATAGTAAAAGGAGATCCCAGTCGTGCTGACGTTAGTTTTGACAGCCCAGATCCTCGGTTGGGAGAACCAACCGTTAGTAGCTTTACCGAAGAGGATAGAAGGCAATGGCAAGAAGAAAATCTAGCCTCTCAAGAAAATCTCTCCGTTAGCGATGAAGAAGCCGAACCCAGTAATTTTAGTGAAGAAGCAGCTTTAGAGAGCGATTGGGTTGACAGTGACAATAGCAATCTGCCTCAAGAGAGCGTTCAATCAGCTCAAACCTCGAGTGGTGAAGGGCAAGAATCTTCCGTTTCAAACCCTCAAGGAGAAGACAATCTTGAAGATTTTAGTGAAGAAGAAGCTTTGGAGATCGAGCGAGTTACTTCCCCTGAAAGAAATGAAGACCGCGATATTAATAGAGAGGCTGGTTTAAATCCCGAAGAAGCAGCCTCTGAGCCTTCTTCCGAACCCGAACCTAACGTCGCAGAAGATGTCGTTAGCGTTGCTAGCCCTTCTCTAGAAAATCAGGGTGCAGTTTCTGGGTCGGCTAATTTTAACTACGCCGAAGCCTTACAGAAGAGTCTGATCTTTTTTGATGCTAACAAGTCGGGACCATTGGGAAACAACAATCGTTTTCAATGGCGCAGCGATTCTACCCTAAACGACGGTGCCGATGTCGGCAGAGATCTTACGGGAGGATATTTTGATGCGGGAGATCACATCAAATTTATTCAGCCAATGGCGTTTACTAGTACCATGCTCGCCTGGAGCGGAGTCGACTACAAACAAGCATATGTCGACTCTGGTCAGCTCGACGAACTACAGGCAAATGTTAGATGGGCTACAGACTATTTTTTAAAGTGTCACGAAACAAATGGCTCGGCAACATCTAAGCTTTGGGTACAGGTAGGGGATAGGGAGGACCATAACCATTGGGTGACTCCAGAACAGATTGACCAAAAAACAGCACGACCCTCATTTGCTATCGATGCTAATAGTCCTGGGGCAGACGTGGCTGCAGGAACGGCTTCGGCACTAGCCTCAGCATCGATGCTGTTTGCTGGTACAGACGATGCCTATTCTCAGGAGCTACTGCAAAATGCGATCGCACTTTTTGACTTTGCAGAAGCCTATCCTGGAAAGTATTCTGATTCGGTAAGTGCTGTAAATCCTTTTTATACTAGCTGGAGTGGCTATGAGGACGAGCTGGTTTTAGGCGCGATGTGGCTTTACCGAGCTACTGGAGATGCTACCTATTTGTCCAAGGCTGAAAATTACTATAAACAAGGAATAGGTCATATAGGCACGTACACTTACAGTACGGATGACCATTCTTATGCGGGTCTTGCACTTTTGGCTAGAGAAAGCAGCGATCCGTTTTTTAAACAAGAGTTTGGCAACTGGGCTTCAAACTGGCTCAACGGTACGGGGGGAGTGAATTACTCAGACGGCGGTTTTGCGGTTAGAGCTGAATGGGCTTCTGCCCCCCTAGCTTTGGGGGCAGCGTATTTAGCCGAATGGTACAACGATTTTGTCGAGCCGAACCAAGATCTAGCTCGGTTTGCTCAGCAGCAGCTAGATTATGTGTTGGGTAAAAATCCCCTTGGCTATAGCTACGTTATCGGCTTTGGAGATGCCTACCCTACTAGACCCCATCATCGAGGTTCGGCAGGCTCGGTGCCAATGGACAATAGCGATCGTCCTAACGACAATTTGCTGGTCGGTGCCTTAGTCGGCGGGCCTCGCAATACAGATAATTCTCATGAAGACAGGCGAGATGACTGGGTAACAAATGAGGTAGGTACGAGCTACAACGCACCATTAACTGCAAATGCAATCCAGCAGTTTGAAAATCACGGAGGTCAACCGATTGGTTCTGCCGAACTATCAAACATTGCAGGCATCAAATAAACCATAGATTCAAACCATAGGTAGGAATTTAGAATGACACAGACTTACGATGTAACCAATAGTGCCGATTCGGGAGCGGGTTCTTTAAGAGAAGCAATTTCACTAGCCAATGCAAATCCAGGCAAAGACGATATATTTATCGGAGCGGATGTGGAGCTTTCGAGTTCGATCGATATTACCGATTCGGTTGATATTGGCACTAACTTTGGTGCAAAAATCTTACAAACTGGAGCAGATCGCATCTTCAATATCGATGACGGTAGGGCTGAGGAAAATATTGATGTATCTCTTTACAGACTAACTCTTACAGGGGGGAATTCCGATTCAGTTGGAGGAGCAATACTCTCTCAGGAGGATTTAACTATTACAGATAGTCAGATATCGGAAAATATCTCTTTATATAAGGGAGGTGGTATCTACCAAGCTGGCGGATCGATCTATATCGAGAGAAGCCAGATACTGGCAAACGAGGCAGCGACAGCAGAAGACAACGAGCTTTCTGCTGGCGGTGGAATCTATCTTTTGAATAGTTTGTACGATTTTCAAGGAAGCATCTTCAGAGACAATGAATCTGTTGTCGGCGAGGGGGTATACGTTTTGAATAGTACTGGACAACTGGCCTCGAACAATGAACTAGACGATTCCCTATTTACCGTTAGTATACCAGCAGCTCCAGATGCCGCTCTGAGTTTAGAAAAGGTCGATTCTCCAGCGAATCAAAATTTCGAAGCCCAAAACCTTGATAATTTAAAAAGCTACTTATCTTTTGGTTCTGACTACTCTCTACCAATATCGGTACTGAACATAATGAATTTAAACGCCAGCGTGACAGATTTAAATGCACCCAGTTTAGAGAAAGAGCTAGTATTAGGCTCAGAGGCAGAAAACGATCCCATGACTACAGCTTGCTGCCCTGACGTTTGATACATTTTTCTTTACAGCGTTAAACATTGAGAATAATTATGAGTGACAAAAATTCCCAAAAGCAGAATCAAGACTCAGCCAAATTGCTTTTGAAAGGTATCACTAAGTACGATCTCGCAAAATCTGTTTTACATCCGCTAATGACTATTTCAGTTATTGGTTTTGGGCTTTTAGTGCTAAATTTCTTTATTCTCAATCCAATCAACGTCGATCGTAGTGAGATCGATTCCCGCGAACATGTAACTCCCGATTTTCTCAAACGAAATAAGTGAAAAGGTTGAGACTGTGACTATGAGTGTTCTTGGTAAGCTTTTATAAATTGAGGGTTGCGCAAGCTCGACATATCAGGCTGTTGTTCGATAGAGCTAAGATTACGCTGTAGAAATGAAGCAACTGCGTAGGCTGTAGAATCAAAGTTAGCCACGTTTTCGCCCTCGAAAAAAGCGTCTACATTATCTTCAAGTCGATATATTTTAGTTCCTGACTTAAATAGATTCATCGTTTGAACTTCAACTTCTGCCCTTTGAGCTAGGATTTCATTACTGCGATCGAGATTAGCCAACATGAAATTTGAGACATCGAACCACGTATCGGTTAGCGCCTGTACCTTGTCTGGATGCTGCTGGACGAGGTCTTGCGTAACCACGAAAAGATTGAGCATCAGCTCGGAAAATCTGCTCGAGGAGACGATTTCGTGTGCGCCCTGACGTTTGAGTGCGCTATACCAGTAAGGAGGAAAAGCTCTAACCGCATTTGACTGACCTGCTATAAAAGCTTCTACCCCCGCGCCAGTTTCAGCCGCCAAGATATTCAAATTTTTACGTGGCAGTCCCGCTTCGTTTAAGGATAGAGCCAGTAGAAAATCATCTCCTCTTTCTACAGCTACCGTTTTTCCCTCAAGATCTTTGACTGTATCAATACCAGTTTCCGCTACTATTTTATCGTTACCAGTGGAGCTGTCGGTAATTAGAACCGCCACTTCGCCTTTGACTGCCTGAGTCATGTTCGTAATCGTGTCGTTAAGTGTTTGGCAATTGCCATCAATATATCCAGCGGCAAGATCTGCTAGAGATTGAGAATAATCGTCATACCAACGCAGTTCTACATTAAGCCCGTGCTTGGCAAACAATTCCTCTTGCTGGGCAATTGCCCAAGGCCACCATCCCGCCCAGTTGCTGTAGCCAATTACGATAGTTGGGTCGATAGTGAAAGTAGCTTTTTTTGTATACAAGGAATTTGAGATATTTAGCAAGCCAAAGCTAACTGTCAAAAGAAAAGCTAAAATCCAGATTTTCTTTGTCATGTTTTTGTTAATAAAAAGTAGAATTATTTTATCTGATTGTAGGCTGCATTTATCAAACAACGTTCATTATGCTATACTTTAGACGGTAACTACAATCATTTCAGAGTATGGAAGTTATTAGCAACTATAGACGTTTCTTAATGATAACTAAGCGCAGCGATTTTAAGTCACTTACTATTAGCATGTACGCGATAAAGAAAAGCTTTAAAATGGCTAAGAAAAATCTTAACCCAGCTTACAAAGCTATCTTTGGATACGAAACTGCTAAAAAGATAACTGCATCTATTCAGAGAATTCTTAGAAGCACCAAGAAAAACTGTAGTGATAATTGCATAGAAATTTTTAAAGATATTGTGATTAAGCTGAACGTTTTATCTGCAAAATTAGAGCCAGTAAAACATTTATCTGTAGCAGTTCGAGTAAGAAGGCTGCTGGAACTAGCAGTATCTTTACTTCCTAAAGGTGTAGGCGTGCAGCTAGAGCTATTTGATATCGAGAGATACGAGATTAAGCGTACGAACAAATTAGTATTCAAATGCTTTACGAAATGGCTTAAAGAGCGAGCTAAGTCAGCCTGTAATGGGTTCGGTAATATTTTTGTCGAGTTACCTTCTTTTCAACCGTCCTTAGATTTAGCTATACGCTTGAATTAGATTATTTTGCCAAAATGCGCTGTGGCCGCTGGCGCGTAAGCGCCGTCTGCGATCGTAGTCAGTGTAGGAGAAGTTACGTCACGACAACCAATAGAAAGATAGAGATAGCTTTAAACCACCAGTCGATCTTCGTTAAAGGACAAAAGCTAAATGAAGCAATAGTAGCAACTATCGTAGTTAAGATTAATCCTTTAGTCTGAAAAAAAGCAATTAGAATTGCACAGGCAATCGCACTGAGCAGCATAATCGCACTAATTAACCAGTTAAAATAGTTTTCAAATGACCCGATAAAAGTGATTAATCTCGACATAATTGTTCGATCCGACTGAATTTGTTTTTAGTACCCGCAATTATAGAATATTTTTTCTTAACTCCAAATCATAAGCTTTTTTTGGTCCATACTTCAAAGCGAGCGAGATTAATGAGTATTTTGTTTATTTAATTCGGAGAAGTAAAATTGATTACGGCCTTGTATTTTGGATACATCACAGAATTAAGTCCTTACTGGTTTCCCTTCGCCAAGATGACATGGAAGGATAGAGCAAAATACTACTACTCTTTTACTAATGCCTATGCCAAAAATGTGGATGTTATACCTGGGCTGAAAGGGATGAATTTAAACCCTAGCTGTGGATTATCTAAAACCTGGATTTTAGATAGTCCTCCTAGCTTAATAGACTCCTGTATTCCCCGTCGTCCTGATTCGATGAGGATTTATAGTTGGTTGGATTTGTCTGATAAAAGAGATTTTATTGCCTATTTTGCCAGGATAGGCGGAAAGATACGAAATTTTGTTGATGTGTTTCCTCAAGTAGAACCAGATCGATTTGGCTATTATGATTTTTACTTCCCAATATTAGACCTTGCCAGTAAGGTCAATCAAGAAAAAAGTATTATTGATGCCATTTCTGTTGAAGATAGGTTAAAAATTTTTAAAGCAGATAGATCTGTTGATATCTATAACGGAAACAGGTGTATAGGTAGCTGCCCACACTACGTTCACTACCTACTTAATTTAGATTCTTTTGAATCGTGTGAAATTGAAATCAGTTCGGTAAATAATGACGAAGCTAGCCTATACGCTTTTAAGTTTCTGGTAAAGTTATCAGTTAAATTTTCCTCGAATCCTTACGATTGTTTTGACCTGCAGCCTTTAAACACCATGCCTATAAGTGAGCAATAATTTTCCCGTCTACGAAGTCCATTTAGAGCATAGAAAGCTGGAAAAATCTGAACCAGGTCTAGAGATGGATGGTTATCTAGAAAAGTTCTGGATCGAGCATCCCCAGCTTGGTCGCAGCTTAGTTAAATTGGATCGAGAATTAACTGCAAAAGCCTGGACGGAAAAAATATCTTCTGAAATTGCCAAACAGCTTAATGTTCCCTGTGCAGAATATGAATTCGGGATACTCAAGGGGTTCGATGATTACCCAGAAAACACTCAGGTAACTATCTCACCTGACTTTCAGGTAAAAAACTCGAATTATTACCAAGGGGTAGAGCTTCTCGAACAGACCGAGCTAAATTCTGGCTATAGCGTTGCCAACACTATCATGAGTCTGGAGTTTGCTAATATAAGTCTGCCAGAAAACTATATTGCTCCTAACGGGGTTGCCACTGGTGCAGATTTATTTGTAGGTTATTTAGTCTTGGATTCGCTAATTGATAATGGAGATCGCCACAGCAAAAATTGGGGCTATAACGAATCTCTGACGGACGGTGTTAGGCATCTTACTCCTGCCTACGATCATGGAGTGAGTTTAGGGATAATTCTCGATTCTAATGACTACAAAAATATTAGCGTTTCGCAATATCTTGAATACGGCAAATCTGCTTTTGGAGACAAGCATAATGCAGTAATTCAAAGTGCTGCGGAGTTACGCCCTGAAGCTGCTAAAGTTTGGTTAGAACAGTTAGCGCAAATAGACCGTCAACAAATCAAGGAAATATTCGACCGTATTCCTAGCGATCGCATTTCCCCTGGTGCTAGTAAGTTTGCTCAAGAGCTACTCGAACATAATCGAGAGAAACTTCTAAATCTTTCTAAAGTACTTTTTACTGAAGATACTCAACAGAAAAGAGTGAATAACGTTGCGCCAGTTCTTACTCAATATTTGTTACTAGAAGACAGCTACGAAATAAGTACAAGCAGTGCCTCAATTAAGTTTGATTTAAAATCTAAAGTGCTAACTTATCAGGATAAAAATAACCCTGACGAAAGACTTAAGGCAAAAAGGGGATCGGGAGAATGGATTGATGTGGGCAGTAGTATTAGTGCAGATAAAGAATCTTACATACTAAACAAAGTCTCTCCAGCGATCGAACAGACTCTTCAAAATAAGCAAGCAAAAAATAGTAGTACTTCAGAAGATCGGCAAAAAAGACACAGAAGTAGGTAAATTTTACTATTGTTCAGTTTATATACAGGTACTGGGTTTGAAATTGCCATCAATCATTATTTCAGCAAAGCATAGAAATAATCCCAACAGAGTTTTTGAACAAATATTTTAACTTAGAAAGAAAGTTGGGAATTTGCTTTAAAATAGAGCATAAGCTTCCATTCGGCTCTAGATGCATAATTTTCAGAGCAGCCGTAGCTTTATATTTGGGTTTTCCTCCAATTCCCCTTCTTCGATATTTACTAACGAAGGTCGCAGGTTAAGTTTCGCTCCTCACAATATCTTGTAAGCGAGTATTTGATTTAAAACTCAGCTACTAATTTCAACATTTCAAATATTAAAGAGCAAACTGCATCACCCGTATATGTAGCTGCTCTTATTACTTTGCTATTTATTTATGTTTGTTCTCAGACCCTATCAACAGCAGGTTGTTAGCGATACTTATCGCTTGATACGCCAGGGAGAAAGAAAAATTCTGATATTTGCTCCGACGGGAGCAGGCAAAACTATCATCGTGACTAAAATGGTAGTCGATGCGGTAAGTCGCGCAAAAAAAGTTCTGTTTGTCGTCCATCGAGAAATTCTGATCGCTCAAACAGCAGAGAAATTTGCGACCGTTGGTTTGAAATGCGGGTTTATCAAAGCGGGATGGGAAAGTAACGCTGGAGCAATGGTACAAATTGCCTCGGTGCAGACTTTGCCAAAGCGAGAGGGCTGGAGACAGCTAAAGTTTGACGTGGTGATATTTGACGAATGTCATCTGGTTGCCTTTAGCAAAATCTGTCGTCAGATTAGTGAAAAACTGTTGCCCAATGCTATTTATTTGGGATTGACCGCAACACCCTGGCGGTTGTCGAAGCGAGAGTCAATGGGAGATATCTACTCGGCATTAGTATGTGCGCCCATGCCTAAAGTTTTAATTGAATCGAGCTTTTTAGTCAAACCGTCCTATTACGGCTTGAACTTTAATATCGACCTCGATGAAATTGATATCGACCGAGGTGACTACAACATAAATCAGCTAAGCGTTACCTGCGATCGCCCCGAACTGATCGAGCAAATTTGCCAGACCTGGTGCAAATTAGCTTACGGGCGACCGACAATCGTTTTTGCCGTAAAGATCGCCCACGCCGAAAATATCGCTAAAGCGTTTGAGGAGTGCGGAATTACTGCTGCTGTAGTTAGTGGACATACTCCCAGCTCGATTAGATATGGCCTGTATCAGCAGCTCGCTAGCCGAGAACTAATGGTTTTAGCATCATGTAACGCTTTGAGTGAAGGATTTGATGTTCCCCAGGTTAGCTGCGTAGTTTTAGCCCGTCCGACTAAATCGAAGGCACTTTACTTTCAGCAGGTCGGCAGAGGTTTGCGGTTAGCTGAAAATAAAGAAGATTGCTTGGTATTAGATCAGTCTGGCAACGTTATCGAACACGGTTTTATCGAAGATTTAGAGGAAGTAAAGCTGGAAAATTGTGAAGAGGGTTCATTAACGAAAAAGGGTATAGCCCCCTTAAAAATTTGCCCTTTAGATAAAGGAGGATGTGGAACCTACGTTGCCTCTGTGGTTTTGAAATGCCCTAAGTGCCAATATAATTTTGATCTAGCTCGGTTAGTGACGGTTTTAAACAGTACGAGAATAATATCGCCAGACGACCGTCTGAGGATGGAAAAATATCGTTGCCTGCTAAGACAAAGCTATCAACAGAGTTTCGCACCTAGTTGGGCAGCAGTTAAATTTAAAAACGAATATGGTTTTTTTCCTCCTTTTGATTGGGGCAGAGGCGCAATTTTCGATAAAAAAGAAGGAGCGACTGGCATCTATACAGACTACTTAGAAAAAAACGCATCTAGGTTAGGCAAGGATTCTGGTTGGGTACAGAAATACCTTAGTATGGAATTTGGCACTCGATCGGCGGTTTAAACTTTTATCTGCTAGACGCTAAAATGAACTAGGTAAGCCTATATATTTATCAATTATAATTGCGTCGTACAGTCTGAGAATCTGCACTCTACATTTATTAAAGCGATTGTATATACAATTAAACTAATTGCAGCAAATAATCTTCAGGGTTACTGTAAAAACAACATTGCCGAAGACGTTTTTCTAATAAAAGCGACAATAAAGAAGTCTGCTACCTGTAAATTAGTTAGGCACGATCCCGAATCATAAGCCACTAATAACAGTCATTTTTGTAGTGAAGATATAAATGAGACAGTGCTTATTTGCTATCGCAAAACGAAGATAAACTTCACCTAAAACCTCCGTAATTTTACGCATAGCTCACGTATGTGAGCTATGCTAAGATAAAATATCAAATAGAGCGTAATGGAGCAAATCCTCTATGATATTTAGCCTTGCAACAATAAAAGGCGGAGCTTCAAAATCAACTACAGCAGTCCAGCTAGTTCATTATTTATCAACACTAAATTTTTCAGTAGCTTTAGTTGACTGTGACGACCAAAAGTCTGCGGCGAACTGGGTTGAAAAGTTACCGATAGACTGCCACATATTTGCCTCGGCAGATATTGAAGATATAGAAGATGAGATTGACAAAATCGAAGAAGATTATGATGCAGTTATTGTTGATACCGCTGGTTCTGATGAGGAAACGATGATGATGATTATAGGGCGATCGCATCATGTTCTTATGCCTATCTGCCCTAGTGAATTAGATATTGATAGTTCAAAGAAAACAATTAAAAGAATAACGAGAGCAAGAAAACGCTATAGACGCGACATTGTAGCTACGGCATTTTTAGCGAAAGTGGTGGCGAATACCACTATGAGAAGAGATACTATAGAGGTATTTAAAGATTTCGACAGTATTAACTTCAGTCCTGTTGAGGTACCTTTTACTCAGCGCATTATCAAATTAGCCAATACCGATAAAACTGTATTTACAGCCAGTAACTGCAAAGATCTGGCAGAGTCTTTTACAAAACTGTTTGCGCCATTAGTTGGAGGAGAAGACAATGGTTAAATCTAATTCTGGAAAAATTGACGTAGAAGATCTAATCATTCTCGACTGGATTAGAGACTTAATTCCGCCTCGAAGTGAAGAAGAGCAAAAACTACTCAAAGAAGATATTAGAGCTAATAAGCAGACGACGGCAATTATTATTACAGATATCGACGGACATGAAGATGTTGTAATTGATGGACACGGACGAGTCGAAATTTTTAGAGAACTAGATGGTCGCGAATTCGAAAGAATTAAGTTTGTTCGTCGCGAATATGCAGATCGCCAAGCTATAGAAAATGAGATGCTCCGCATTCAGTTAGGTCGCCGTAATCTAAGCGAAAATGCTAAGAGTTTACTAAGAGCGAAAATCTGGAATCAAGAAAAACAGGAACGGCGTTCCTCCAAGCAAGAAGTGGCTGGTTCTTTGAGTGTTACCGAAAGGACTTTAAGCAACGATGTCAAATTAGCCAAAGCAGCCGATACGCTTTGTTCGACTATTTTAGGCAGTGAGGAGTTTATTAACGATCCCACAACCCCAAAAACGGTGATAGCTGAAGTCGCAAAAGTTGCAGCTAATAATCCCGATCTAGCTAAAGAAATTATCTCTGAAGTTTCAAAAGGAAGTAGCAAGGATGAAAAGTCTAAAATTCTTAAGTCAAAAATAGCAGAAAAGGAACGTCGTTCCTCTTCTGCAAAAAAATCTCTTCGGTCAGTTTCCTGGAAATTTGACCCAAGCTTGTTAGATAAAATTAATTCAGCAGCCAAAGAAAGCGGGCTAAAAACGAATCAATTTATAGAAAATGTTGTTAAAGAATATCTTGCTGATGTCTGAACAGAAAATTTTCGAACTAATCGTAATTTTAAAATCAATCGAGCAAGAGATTTCTATTTATGACATTTGCGACCGCCTTGACATTGGCAAAAATAAAGTCAGCATATCGCGGCTGACAGCCACAATTAGGTTTGCTGGCTACGAAGTTTATTCAAAATCTGTTTGGGACAGTGAAAATAACCAGTCAACGAGAGAAACTAGGGTAAAACCATTAGGGCAGGAGAAGAAATGAGAGAACATTAATAGGTACAAGATTCTAAATCGGTTTACTTAAGCTATACTGGCTTTTGTCTGTATAAATCGGCATTGTAAATAGAGCAATGTTCAATTTAGTTGATATTATGCCATTAGTATTCGGGCTATAGTTTTACTTTAGCGATCGCCATAAATAGTTAAGAGTGTCAGAGATGCACTAAGGAACTTACCGAAGAAGACCGAGAATTGTTTTACCTATCGCTTGAATATTCTGATAGAAAGATGGTATTATAATCGCATTAATATTGAGCAAAATTAGCCTTAACTTAACTCAGATAACAAACTAAGGTGGCTTCCGAGTTTTTAGTATTTGCGCCAACTAGAGACATTTTAATCGAGAAGATAAGCGTTCAAAACTTCTTGGTCTTTTTGAATTTTAAGCGGTACGTCGGTTCGAAATTATAATTTTTTTGCATGAAAGTTTCTGATGATGCGTCAGCGCAAGAGGTTATTTTCGTATCTTTACTCTAGAAGAGTCTCAGCCCTTGTCTAAAAAAGAGTTGGTTTGCTAAATATTACGCTTTGAAAAAATAAGTTTTGAGTCAAATCTATGTCTGAAAAATTAGAACAAGAACGAGAGTATCTGCAAAAAAAGGTTGAGAGCCTTGTTGGAAAAAGCTATCAAATTAACGTCAGACCGATGACTGAAGAAGAATTGAAAATTTACCAGCAAAATAAGCACGAAGCAAAAGCCAATCTACAAAACAAGAGTAAAATAAGCGTAATTGAAAAAATTCTGAATAAATTTAGTCGTTTGAAGTAGAAAATAAATAAGTAAAAGGTGTCAATTATGTCCCACGAACAGGATTTAGCTGAGGATTTTTCTGCGACTTTGCTTAAAAAGCATTTGCTAAGTAACCCACATGAATCTGTAGAGATAGCAGTAGAATTATCCAGACAGAATGCAAAACTACGGCGTGCCTGTCGAGAGCTTGCTGAATCTAGTCATCGGCTAAATATTAACGTCGATAATTTTTTCACTTTGCATGAAATAATGATTGCTGAATATAAGAAAACAAAATCTGCTCGTAATCAAATAACTTTTCTATATTTGTTAACATGCTTTCTAATACCAATCATTCTAATTTGTAAAGCGAATTAAAGTGATTGGTGTCCAATATTAATTGCTAAACTTATTTAGATTAAGCCGTAAAAAGGCTATTATCTCTTTTCTAAAGAGGCATAGACGATCGAACAAAATTAGTTTTCGAACGCTTATTTGTAAATGTAATAATGCATTTGGAAGCAGAAAAGCGTATTGACGTATTTTAAGAAAGCATCGTACATTGTGAAACTATCCGCTGCTATCAAGCACTAGTTTTTAATTCATTAAAATCGCAGATAAAATTGTAGATAAAAATAGAGGTCAAGTAAGATGGGAACTAGACTTTATATTAAAGATGAAAGTTTAGAAAAGATTTGTGAACTACTAGGTTTAGAAAAAGAAACTGCTCAGCTCTACACCTATATTAAAGATTTGGAAAAATTAGTAAGCAAACTTGAAGAATCGGAGCTAAAAGAGCAGATAGGAAAGATAGTTTGTTCACTTTATTATGTAACTCCGTCAATAAATGAGCTTGAAGGTCATTTAACTTTCGGCTTTGGGAGGGTCGTGGTCAGCAAATATTTTGAGGAAGAAGACTGGTACGACGGTTCCACAAGCGATCCCAAAATAGTCAAATCTCTTCTGCGACAAGTTGGACAGAGAAAACTAGTTGGTAAAGTTAAAAATGTTAGTTGGGGTTAATAGTTGATTGTTCGCTTTATTCTGCATCCTATATTTATGGACAAGTGCTTAATAGAAGTTTAACTCCTTAGCGCAAATAAATGATTTTGGAGTATAAAACATATAATAGTCTTAATGACCGAAAGGCTAAAAGACTGACTATAGATAGTAAGTGAGTCGGTTAAAGCTTGGTGGTTATCAAAAGTATTGAATGATGTAACATGAAAATTTGGAGACAGCTAGAAGAAACTTTTCAAAATGCGGGAATTAAATATCAGCAAAAAGACTGGGTTTTTCTTGTTGAAATAGAGTCTGGAAAATTTTACTATTCACCGCAATCAGGAAAATGGAGGATGAAGCGGACAAGAGCTTGGCAATCGAGTAACTCGGTCGAAGGTTTTATTGGATTAGCTAAAGAATATCTCAAAGCAAGGATAAGAGAGGATAATAATAAAAAGAAATCGGAATCCAAGGGCAAAACGCATCAAAAGAAGCAGAACAAATCTCATAAATCCAAGTCTTCAAGCTCAAAAAAACGTTCTAAAAGACGACAAAGTAATCAGAACAAACAGCAAGAACTGAGAGACGAGGTTCGTCCAGAATTTTTAGAACTATTTGATAAAAAAATTGAGGTGTGTAACGAACGAAACTATAAACGAGCTTGGATTTGGAAGACGTTGTTAGATAGTTACCTTTTAACAAAGCAAGAAATCTGTTGGCTCTGTACTATATTCGATTATGCTCCAGGTTGGGCGTTTCACAAGGCAAAAGAGCAACACTCTTCAGTAAGTTACAAAGAAATTTTAGGTTTAGTAGAGGAAAATAGAAAAGATTGGCTTCAGTATTTCAATAGCAGATGGCAGTTTTCTGAAAGAAATGATGGGCGAAAAAGACAAAGCGAGCGGCAGCAAGAGGACACCCGTTACAATCGTTCTTCGACTCAAGCAGATAGTCAGAGTCAGAGATATCTCGATATTTTACGATTAAGATGTCCTTTTTCTAGACAAGAATTGAAGATAGCTTATAGAAAAAAGGCATTAGAGACGCATCCAGACATGGGCGGAACAACAGAAGCCTTCATTCAGGTACACCTTGCCTTTGAAGTACTCGAGCCATTGGCCTGTTGATATCCAACTAAAATCGATTGTCAATTTTCTTAAATCGAGCGGATATAAAGCATTAGAAGTTGTATCAACGAAGAGAAAAACAAGAGCAAATAATTTAATAATAGCTTCAGTTTATTTTAATCTTGACTAAAGTAAAATTGCCAAATAAACCCTTATAAACTTGAATAAAGCAGTTTAAGAACAGCTGCCTGTTTGTCTCCATAAAACTCGACTAGTGTTTGTCGATCGCTTAGAAAATGCCTAATTCAAATGGCTAGAAACCGACATTCCCAAAGATTCAAAAGCACTCGAACATCTAATTAAGTTGCAGACAGCTATTAGGAAAAATAGAAGCTTTTAAAGCAAATCACTAAGTTGGTGATGATTTGCCTCGGAACACTTATCTTGCAAGAAGTCTGAAATTAGATTCTAGCGATTGGTACGTCAACATCTCGATCTAGCTAAAGAAGCTGGTTTAGTAGAGATCGTCTGCAATTCCCAAAGCGCACTTCAGGCATTTAACCGACTGCTCCTGGACGAGCTGGTTTTTATAGTCCCAATTAAACTGTTCTGTAACTTTACCAATTCGCTTTTTAATTTTTTTTGTTTCTTGAGCCTTTCTTCTAGCTTGAGGAGAGAGTAGCTTATCTCTATTCAGCTCGAAGATAGCCGTAAAACTAGTGCGCTCAAAAACAACATTATTGTGAATCTACAGGCACTAGACGAAACGATTCCCCATCCTCCTCAAAACGATATCTCTTGCCCTTTAAATTCCGAACAGCTTCTTCACTATAAGTATTAATTTCAAAGTCTGAATCCTCTTCATTGTCATTGTCTTCGCTGTATTCTTTGTAGTCTTCACCATAATCATCGGGAAACGCCGTATCTAATAGTTCTTGGTTCCGCTGAAAATTTTGCTCCTGCTGCTGCTCTATTATATCTCGACCCTGCTCTATTCCTTCCTGACGAGATCTTTCCATAGTATCATCAATATTATTCTGCCATTCACCTCCTCCATACTCATACTTGGAATCATCTTTATTTTGGATCGATCTAATCGATGGCATTTCTGCCGTGCTGGGGGCAGAGAAGAAGACGCTGATGACAGCCAATGATAGGCCAGTTGAAAAATAGCTATATTTCATCATCTAAACACTCATATTATTTATCTACCGTTGGCTTAATGCCTCAAATATTACCTCAACGTCCCTAGATGCAATACGTGTATTTAACATTTCGTCCCAAAGGTAACGTTAATCCGCGAGGCGGGATTCTGAGCCTGAGAATCTAAGACGTGGTTATAGATGGCGGTAGTTTTAGGATCGGCATGACCTGCAAACTATTAAAATCCTATTCCTTTTATATTAGTTATTTCACCTTGATGAATGTGAACTTCGATTTTTTTCTTACTAGCTTTATCTTCCCAAACTAACTTTCCGTTCTTTGAGTAGGGTTTAAAGCCAATAATCACTTTGGCTTCGTAGAATGTGAGGGAATGCTTATTTTTGGTTGCTCTCTTTTTTGCCTGGTTCTGGCTAACAAGGTTTTGCCAGATTGTTTTATTCAAAGTACCGTATTTACTACTTTCTATATGTTCGCAAGCAATACCATCATTATCCGAATCTAAAACGTCTGTATCAGATCGATTCGATCTTAAATGATTCTGCGCCTCATATTGATTATTGAAATCATCGCAATCTTTACCTCTAGCCTGAACTTCGATTGGAAGTACAGATAAGCATAAAACCCCTAATAAAAGAGAATTGATAGTATTTTTCATTTGTAATATTTTTATTGCTATGTATAGTTATCTTAAGAATAAAAAGTAACTACAGAGATAGCTGCGATCGAGATCTTTTCTGTAAACAAATGGGGCTGCTAAAAAGTTATTGCAGTTGGTTGGGTCAAAGTACGGCAGGTGAAGATACTTCGACAGAACGAGCGAGCGATTACTGCCGAGGTGACGCGCGGATATTAGGAGTAGGAAGTAGGGCAAAGCAGTACGGAAGTTATTTGCTCTCAAGGATGTACAATCATCTTTTATAAACTGATTTATGTCTGCATCTCAAACACCCGATTTAACTTTAGATCGAGCTTCAAAAATATTAAAGTCATACGACGATTCTATTCAAGTAACCAATACCAAACCGTTGGCAGAACTAGACGAACTCCGTAACAGCTTACTATTGGTAGCGAATTTATCGACATCACAAAATTTGGGAATTTGCGCTGATGATTTTCAGCAAGGCTTCGCAGCTTTGACCAGTTATCTAGAAGCTTTTGGCTATCAGATTAATTTGGAGCAAGATAAAGCCAATCAAAGTCATGAACCAGTTTATCTAAAATTCAGTACTCAGAAAATGTCTTATTATTCATCTGAATATACAGGAGAATATCGAGGCGTTCTTGTTTCTTATCAAAGTGAAGACGATCTAATTGCTGGAACTTATGGTCACTTTCCTTTGGATTTATTTCTGAATAATAACAAGATTTAAAAATCAATAAATTGGCTACTACCAGCATCAGGACTAATATGCAGATATCTCTCGGTAGTAGTCACGCTGACGTGACAAAGACTAAGCTGTAAAAACCGCAAATCATAGTCAGCTTCTAAACGGTGGTTTGAGTGATAGCGTTTCAACCAGTAAAGCCAAGGTATAGTGTGCTTAGCTTCTACTCGTTATAAAAAATTAAATCCCTATAATAGAATAAGCAACAAAAGCATTTTAGTTAATCTAGCTACTCAAAATTTCATCGATGCCGACAATGAGTACTTCGCCCCCCTGACTGTCAAAAAGCTCGCACTGGCTAGACAACTGGCTCAATGAGTCCTACAGAGAAAACAAATACTATGAAGTGCCATACGATTGGGAGGACTAGCTGACTACTCGTACCCAGCAGTCGGTGAGCGTGGCTTTTTTACTGATTATTCGCCTTGCAAAATTTTTAATTCCAAGTCAGTTAAAGCTTTTAGCTTCATATACTGTAGATCGTCCAATACCTTTTCCGCATCATCGAAGCGATAATATTCTGTTAGTTTGCCAATACGATAATTGAACTCTCGGTATCGGTGTTTAAAATACTGCTCCACGTTGCCCCTATGCTGAAACGTTTTTAGAACATTAATCTCGATTTTTGAGTAGTGCTGCTTTAGATCCCTTTCTATTTCTGGCAGGCGATCGCCCATCGTCCGACCCGTCACGCCAATTTTGTGCAGGATTTTATTGTCTACTAGAATCTCCAGGAAATAGAGAGTGAACCTGAGAATACGCTGCATCTGCAATCGATAAATTTTCAAATCCATTAATTTCTCTATCAATACCTCTTTCCCAAGCGCTTCGGCGATCTTGGCAGAATTAAAAAGTTTATCTAGTTCGGATAGTATTAACGGCTCCTGTACGGCATTAAACCCCGATAGAGAAAGCCCACCCACGGGAATCTTGCCAAGATCGGTAAAGTAATATCCCTGGGGTGTCCAGCTAAACAGCTTTTTCTGCTCTAGCTCAAAAGGAATGGTGATAATGGCATAATCGGTGTTGCCATACTCTCGCCATAAATCTTTGACTAGCTGATAGTGTCTGCCTGACAACTGGAGGTGAAAGTTGTCGTACAGTGGCAAAGATGGAAGCTTGCCCTTCCTAACTCTCAAGCAGGTTTCGTCCGTGTGAGCAAAGTGGTGCTGTTTGATTTTGCCCTTTTTGGCAGTAAGTAAAGAGTCGCAAAATGGGCAGACAAGATTGGTCTTACCCGAAGCTACCTCTTTAATAGTAACTAGTTCTCGTCGGGGACTAACGCCATACTTTAACTGCCACATAAATTAAGAATTTAAATATTCAATAAGCAATCTACAGTATACGAGTAGAGCAAATAAACCCGACCGTTGGACTACTCACAAGCCACACCATCACGATCGCGATCGCGACCACGGGTATAGTTGGGATCGCCTGGAGTGAATCGGCTCATGCCCAGGCTCTTTAAATATTTACAGCTTCCTGCGACATAGCCCCTACTTCTATTAGAGACGGATCGAGGAGCCACATTTCTAGGTCGGGTTCGAGTTTTGCTAATAGTGGGTCTTACACCCCTACGCCAATCTAGGGGATTGATGAAGCTGGGGTCGTTCCAAAAGCCTAGCTTTTGATTCTTTGCTGCTGCTTCTGCTTTTAAATAGCTGTTACCGTCTGGGCAATTTGATACATATTGATGATAGACAACCGCCTGCCCTTGCTTTAACATCGATAGATTGACGTTGACATCGTTTTTGAATACCTCTGCTACCTTGCGCTCGTAGCGGTCGGTATCGACTATATTTAGCTCGACCTCAGATCCAACGGGTACGAAAGCGTTGAGGGTAACAGTACTTAGCCTACCTTCTGGTTGATTTGATTCTGGTGCGTCAATACACGCAAGCCTGACTGTATCGGACTGATTATTTTGAGTGTTGACTACGGTAATAGTATCGCCATCACTAACCTTCGTTACTCTGTAGGTTTCTGCTAAAGCTGGTAAAGCAGCAAGGGACAAAGCAATCGCAGCAAGAATAGTTTTCATCTCAGATAGTCGTGTTTATTGTCCTAAGCTAGCTCGAACAGACTTAGCTACAGGTGATCTGGCAACACTATTCTAGATAGGGACTAGAGGTAAACCTCTTGAGAAAGTTTTGATAGGCACTATCTTTCTAGGCTCGGCATTTTCCTAGACAAGATTATCTTTGCTCCTCATCGAGATTAGCAATTCTATCTTCGCCAGTTCTTATCAACTACTATTAATTTTAGATTGGGATTACGTTGACCGCACATGGTCCTTTTCTTCCTTCACCAACTTCATATTCAACTTTCTGACCTTCATCGAGAGATTTATCTCCTCCTCCTCCTTCAATTTCCGAAGCATGGATAAAAAGATCTTTTCCTCCATCATCTTGAAGGATGAAGCCAAATCCTTTATCAGTGTTGAAAAACTTAACTACGCCTGTACTCATTTTATCGTTTGTCTATGGAATTCATCTCAATAGTACTGAAGTGTAGCGCGAAAAGCGCGCTTTCAATCCACTCCCTAAAAAAGAACGATCTATTTCCTTTGACATTAGCTCGGTGGCTTAAGCTACCAAATTAACTTTCTCTTATACCATTCGGGTTTAGACTGATTTGAGGATGAATCCAATCTAAATCTTTTTCAGAAATATTTAGTGCATCCAATGCTTCTATAAGCACGTCAGAAGGATTTGGCAAGTTAGCGCTTAAATAAAGTTCCGTACCAGAGTAAGGAGCATTTTGATGGCGAACTAGGGAAACAAGATTGCCAGAAGGCAGGCTGAAATTTGCAAAAATAAGCGAATCTAGATCGTCATAACTATAAACAAAGTTAACTTGATGAGATTGTACGAAACGTTCTGGAAGTAGCTTTACCGTTGCCAGCAAATTAGTTCCTGGAGCTGAATTTTCGCAACTAATCAAATTATAATTTAGAGCCGATGTAGTCATGATAGATACTTATCTATGTTCAACACCTTCAGTTTAGCGTACCCGTCTTCGGTTCTCACCCCAGGACGATTTCCGCTCCAGGTAGCTAAATAAGGAGGAGTATTAGGATCTGGAGGTAGATCGGTGGTAAATTCAATTCCCTGTTTACCTTGAGGTAGACGGCCGACAAAAGCTTTAACTTTGGGAATATCGCTTTGATAAACATTGTGAGCAGATCTACCCCATATTTCTAAACTCGCAATTTGCTTTTCTATATCTTCTAGAGTTTGAGTAGAACTAATAAATCGATGGTATGTAGAGATTTCGATAAAATAAGGCACAAAAAAGTATTAGTTATAGAAAATAGCTATTGAAGCGCCGAAAAAGTATTAATTATAAAGAACAGCTTTTTAACTATTTTTATACTTTAATTATAGCTTGCAAAAGCCTATAATAAGCGTGTAAACAAATGCTTTTTGTTGTTAATATTATTTAGCTTTTCTGTATAATAATCTTTCAATTACCATAGGTTTTTAGCTGCCCTATTTAATTTTTTAATTATCTTAAAAATATATATAATTAATTTAGCAATTACTAATAATTCCGCTAATAGAATTAAAATTAGCAAGATGAAGGTATGGTGCGTTGAATGATTAACTTAGAACATGTGACTAGTATTAACGGTTCGACTGTGGCAGTCTATGCCCAGAGTGAGTTCTGCTACTACTACGAAATACTGTTTTGGGACGGCTACTTGTATCAATCTCCAGACTCCTATCTCTATTCGGCGATCGCTTTGAAAGTTGGCGTAAATGAGGTTAGAACGGTTATGGGTTATTAATGAGGAGTATTACGTGTCAATCGCTTGGCAATGAAGCTTTAACTATCGGCAATTCAGACCATGATGTCGTATATCTTGAGGTAAGGTTATCTCTTTTGGCAATCCAAGATTTGTTAATACCACTTACCCCCCAAAATACTGTATTTCTGCCCATAGTAGCGTTCAGGCGATCGATAGTTTCCATCAGTCTTTGCTGTTTGTCAGAGCTATAATCTTGAAGAAACACATTACCCTGTCGAATGTTTTGAGGTATTAAACCCTGGCAGATTATGCCCGCTTTCTTATACTCATAGCCATCGCGGTAGATTAGCTCCAAGCCACGAATTGCAGCATTAATTAATTCTGGGGTGCGATTAGTAGCTATTGGTAGGGTTATGGTAATGGAGTTAGAGTAGTAATTGTCCTTGAATTTGCTGGTCAGGATGAATACAGTAATCGCTGTCGTACTTTGCTTTTGTTTCCTTAATTTTGCGCCTGCTGAAGTTGTGTGAGTAGCGATTGCCTCCTTCATCTGCTCCAAGGTTTTGATGGGATGTGAGAAAGAACCCGAAACGCAGGTAGCCCTCTTTGATTTAGGCTGTAGTTCCAAACTCAAACAGGATATGCCGTTTAGCTCTCTTAGCAACCTAATGCCAACAATGCCCATCTTCGGCTGTATTAGCCACTCAGGAGTATTCTTAAGCTCGAAGGCATCATTAATTAGATTACTCCGAAGCCAGATACTATACTGCCTACCAATTCCCCAAATATCTTCTACGGCGATCGTATCTAGTACAGTTTTTTTATCTGGTTCTGTATGAGGATATACGAATACACCATGATGCTGAGGCTGCCTTTTTGCTACGCGATTGGCAACTTTTGCTAGGGTTTTAGTCGGAGCAATCCCAATTGAAACGGGTATGCCAGTCCACATCATAATCGTTCTTCTAATGGCGGTCGCATACTTTTTTAATTCATCGCCCGATAGCCAAGATAGATCTATAAAAGCTTCATCGATAGAATAAACTTCAACATCAGGGCTAAAGTGAGATAGAGTAGCCATTACTCTTGCCGACATATCTCCATATAGTACGTAATTAGAAGAATAAACTTCGATTGAATATTGGGTGATTTTCTGCTTGAGTTTAAAGTAAGGTGCGCCCATTGCTATACCCAAATCCTTCGCCTCTTGGGAACGAGCCACCGCACAGCCATCGTTATTTGACAGTACTACAACTGGCTTATTAACCAAGGCGGGATTGAATACCCGTTCTACCGAAATATAGAAATTATTACAGTCAACCAAGGCTATTTTTTTAGTACTGGGCTTGAGCGCAAGATTCACTTTCTTATAAATACCTAAACAGGATGAATAACGTTAGTGACCACGCCCCAAACCTGGAACTCCATTGCTTCGGTTATTCTTAATTGGGGATAGTCTGGATTTTCTGCCACTAGAATTGCCCGATCTCCTTCTAGCTTGAGCCTTTTTACAAGCAGTTCTCCATTGACTACCGCCACGATAATCTTGCCGTCTCTAGCATCAATGGAGCGATCGACAATTAGCAAATCTCCAGGATGAATACCCGCACCTAGCATTGATTCTCCCGACACTCTGACAAAGTAAGTTGCTAATGGATGATGAATTAGATGCTGATTGAGGTCGAGCTTTCCTTCTAAATACTCATCGGCAGGGGAAGGAAAACCTGCCGCTACAGAAGAACCATAAATAGGAATAGAGTAGTGCTTTAGCGTCCTCGACAAGCCAAATACTTCATCTACTTTAGTAGGACAAATAGCGGACATAGATAAAATTTAAAATATAGAGATTGATTGCGTACAAAAATACCACTAAGTGCTGGGATCGCGCAAGCAAGTCATCTTTTAGTTTTTTACTTCTAATAAAATTTTATATATAAGCTGGCAAATATTAGAAATTAGATCGAGTAGCTATTACTCTATTACCTCTCGATCTTGCGTGCTTTAGTCAAACTAGCAGCAGAATTGAAGTGCCAATCAAAAATGAAAAACAAAGGCAAAGCTACTACGGAGCAATCAATTACCGAACGGGAAAAGTAACTCTCAAAATATATCCTCAAGGAAATACAGAGAATACGATTAAATTTGTTAAGTACCTAATCGAACAGAATAAAGGAGAAAAGCTAGTCATAATCTGGGATGGAGCGACTTATCATTATAGCCAGGAATTTCGAGAATACTTAAAAACAGTGAATCAGGGAAAAACAGAAGAACAATGGTTGATTAGATGTATTAAATTAGCTCCGCAGCGCGTACGCACTCCAGAACAAAATCCCATAGAAGATGTTTGGCTACAAGGGAAAGAAATGTTACGCAAATATTGTAATCTCTGCAAGATTTCCGAATAGTTGAGTGGTTATTTGAATGGACAATTAGCCAAGATTTATTTAATTTTACTAAGCTATCAATGTATGGTTCTTTCTCATAAATCAATCCTGATTGCTATATAAATACAATATATAACTATGAAGAAACGCTATGTAGCATAACCAATAGTAATTCATAGGTTCTGAAAGAGATCACATCTTTTTACGAAATTAAATGTAAACCTTAAATAGAGAAGTTATTATAACTGCCGTTATATCAATTACCATTTACTGTACATTTGTAAAAGTTTCAGAATTTACTATGAAAAAGATATTTATTTTGTTAGCTTCAGTTATTTTCATTGGCTGTGTTCCAAAATCAACGCCCCCAAGTCAAACACTCCTAGTCGAAGTTGAAAATCCAAAATCAACGTCTCCAAGTGAAGTTGAAAATCCAAAATCAACGCCCCAAAGTGAAGCTCTTTTAGAGGAAATATACACTACCAAGTCAATAATAAAAGTCGGAGTAACCTATAAAGATTATTTAAAAATTGCTCAAGCGCTTCAAATTAAGCTAGATAGCTTCAAAAGGTCTGAAGAGTCAAAGAAAATAAAATATGCAGGTAATTTAGTATTAACAGCAGAACGTTACATAGGAGCAAAAGAAAAAGAATCTGGTGAAGATTGGTCTCCAAATTATACTTGGAGTAATAATCAGTATGCATATGATATGACTCAGAATTGTTTAACCGAAGACGTAGATTGTTATAACTATGGCGAACAAGAGTTAATGCAATCAGAAATTATAACGCGGTTTATTGACGACGTAGAAAAACTTGCCAAGCAATATGAGAATCTATCCTACTAATGTCGAAAGGTGACAATTTAACTGTCTTACCTGATAAAAGCAAAAATTAAAAAGTTGCATAAGTAGAATGCTTCCAATAATAACGTTAATCTTGGTTGTTTATTCCCTTGATTATTTTACTCCTTATATAAACCCAGAATGCTTCTACTAATCTGCTAGAAGATTGCTATATCTCAATCTAAAATTCTTGCCGCAGGAGAGCATTAAATTTATACAATGCACACTGTATTAAAGCACCCCTATTCTTGTAAGCAGTTTATACAATATTATTTAATTTGTATTTGGTTAGTGAATAAATGTAAGTAAATTTACTATTAAGGATTTGATTCTAATTGTGCTAAAAATGAACAATATTGAACATTAAATAGTTCATATCTTTTTTAAGATGAGCAATGATTATTAATTGGGTATTCAAATTAGTTCCGTGGTTTCAGAGACTTTGGAATCGGCTGGATGAAAAAACAAAACGCAAAATAATTGGGGCAGTCGTAACAGCATTTGAAGAGCTGCTTCGCACTTTTTATAGAAGTTGGAAAACATAAAGGAAGATAACAATTAAAAATTATGGGAAGTTTCAAAGAGTTTATGAACAAGGCTGAGGAGTCACCTGATAATGTTTTGCCAACTTCTAATATGTCACTTCTGGCAATTCAAACTTCTTTAACTGCAGCAACTGTAACTCTTACATCAGCCTTCATACCTAAAATTGATAAAAAACAAGAATTTTCGGAAAAGGTTTCTAACTTAGTTAGAGACGAAGAATTTATATCTAAATTTAGCGATCGTATTGGCGAACCACTAGAGCTTGAAACTGAAGACGAGTTTGTAAAACGTAGCAGTATAGTTTTGAGAAAAATGCTGCATAGTAAATTCGGTATCAAAGATTAGCTTGTAGCCATAAGAAGCCTCGATAGATGAATGTCTATCGTGCTAACTTGGCGAATGGCACGCCTGACTGTTTGGCAATATTCTTATCAAATCTCTGAGACATATAGTTCAGAGATTTTCTGTATCTCAGCGTTAATTTTTGCGCGTAAAAAATCAGGCTTGAGTATTTCTGCCGAACTACCAAATTTAAGTATTTTGCGAATAAACCAATAATCGCTGGTAATTTGGGTGCGAACTTTTAATATAGTTTCCTCTCCAGGAAGAGAAATTTTTTGCTGTGAGTCTCCAATTTCAGGAACGTAACTAAGGATTAAATTGCCTTTAAGTGAATATTCCACATCGATCTTCTTTAATTCCTGCCATTCCACATTACTGAGGGAAGAAATTGAAATTTGAGACGAATCTGGTAGCCGATCGATTCTCAAACAGTGATTATTCCGCAGCAGGGCAGCACTATTGTCTGGTAGATTAATTCTCCTAACCTCTAAATATTCTCTCGCTTCGTAAGTAGATATTTGAGCATATGAACAGTCGAAAGAGTAAGGCTTCCCCGCAACATCAAGATATTCCAGGCGAAAAGGCTGCTTGAGGATGATAAGCTGCTGGATTTGATTTAAAAATTGAGGCAGATCCGTTTCTATTTCTATCATCTCGCTAATTTTCGAGGCTAGTTCGTAGCGACCCACTTTAACTAGTTCTCGAATAATTTCAGCTAGCTCATTTTCTTGCCTGAGAACTAGTAAATCTTTATTTGCAATCGCTCTACCAAAGCCACTTAAATCCGTGCTTTTCCCTCTTTGAAAACCCAAGCTTTTGACAATTTGACGAAAATCCTGGGCTTCTTGGGCAGAGAGATTAAGCGAGAGACACTGTACGGAATCTTTTGGCATCGATCGTCGAAGTTCGGCAGTTTAACCACAATTATTACATTATAAATTGTCTATTAAGGATAAATAGGTATTTAAATGCCATTTAATATATAAATATGCCTTTGTTCTATTTTTAAGCAATAGAATATGCTACTTTATTTATATTGCTTAAAAATAGAATATGGAAGACGTTACAGATAAGATTCTGGGAATGCAGCACGTAAAAGACCGAAAGTATGCGATTGCTAGCCTGCTAAGCTATTGGGTTTTTAGCTGTCGAGATACGCAGCACAGCCCTGCTATGGGTACTGGAACCTGGACTTATTTAGAAAAGTCAATTGAGAATTCGGCTTTTTCAGCCGAATCTTTAGAAAGTTATGTCCAGAATCTGCAAAACAAATTAATTTCTACTCTTAGACCCGAAAGACTATTAGAAATATCGCGGAAAGTTTCGATTGAAGAGATTAGACGAGACTCTGGAGAAGACGAACAAGAGATTCTGACGCTGCTGAAGAATGAGCCATCAATAATTCAGGTCATTTGTCGAATTAATCACGAATTATTTAAGGAACAGAACAAAACCGATCGAGAGGAAATCGCCTAATGCAATTTTTGGAAGATTACAATATTTTTGATAGAGAGCAAGCCTGCTGGTTCCTGCAAATTAATTTGGAGTCGGGACTGAGTCATATCGGCGAATCAGTTGGCAATCAATCCAATCTCAAAACCATGGATTTGATTGGTTTGGATAACAAGCAGACTAGGGCTTTTGTATTTAGTGGCAATGCTTTGCGAAATCGAATTGTCCGCAGAGTTGGAATTGGGTATGTCTGCGACCGTTTGGGAATCAAGCTAACTCCAGACACCCACCACACATTTTTCGCAGGGGGTAGAATTGATTCTTCAACAGCTTCAGATATTGGCTTAGATAACAACATTAGGCAAATGCTGCCCTGGATCTCCGTGTTGGGAACTGCCAAACCCAAAGGAGTATTGGGGTCAAACGCCTCTCAAATGATTCCAGGCAGAATTAATATAGGCAATGGCTTACTGATTTGTTTGGAGAATATCGAATACATTTATCGTCAGCTGCCTGGATTGTTGCCTTTAGAAGCTTTAAACAGTGTCGAGAAAATAGTTGTTGCCAAGTCAAAATTAAGTTCAGATCCTTTTGTGAGAAATTCTGTCCGAGATACAGCAGAGTTTCAGAAGGTATATGACGAAGAGATAACTACGGTTAGAAATCTAATTAAGTCCTGGACTAATTACGTTACCGAGAATCAAATAACTCGCAAAGATAGTCTTGAAGACCCAGAAATAGCCAAATTTATTGTTGATTTACAACTGAAGATTAGGGAAGGTTCTGATAAGATGATTGCCTCCTCTCGACTAATCAAAGCTGGCTCACAGTTAGTTTCTCGTTGGGATAGCAAACTCACGGATATTGAGATTGGCTTCGTCTTGAGAAGTTTGGTCGAGTTCTCTAAGTCTCCTTATCTAGGAGGTATGGGTTCTCGCGGCTGCGGCTTAATTAGCTTTGTTTTATGGGGCCAAAATCCGACAGCAGAAATAATTAAAAGCACTGTTAATCAGGAAATACAGATATCTGCATACGGACAAGAAAAGCTAGCTGCTTTTGAAGAATTTTTAGCTAATTTGAAAGCTTTGATGGAAGAGCATGAGGATTTTGCACAGAATGAATATCTGAAGCTGTTCGATAGCCATTTAGTACTTGCTGGAGTTTAGCGATGGCGCAAAATCTTCATATCAAAGCTCATCTGCTCACGCCGATAGCGGTGACTGATGATTACTCTCCCAGCTTAGAAAGTTTGTTAATCTGGCTCTGGCTAGACCGAAGAGGTTTAGCATCGCCAAACGCGACAAATGAAACTTTGATTGCTGCTGAAATTCCCTTAGAAAAAAGCTATTATGGCGATCGCTGGATATATAAATGTTCGTCGCCATTCTATTATTTTCAAGGCGAGAACAGGAGTCGCTTTCGCCGTCGCTGGGAGCCAAATGACGGCAGAATTAGCTGGGGTAAACGGAAAGCAAAATTTGATACCTCTCAGGGTAAAGAGAAAGCTTACGACCTTCCCCTCTATTACAAAACTATTGCGGTAATAAATTGGTGTTGCGTGGGCGAGCTACAAAGTATCGAGTCGATGGTCAATCGGTGCCGAAACTTGGGCAAAAAACGTTCCTACGGTTTTGGGCAGGTCAGCCATTGGGAAGTTGCCGAAATCGACGAAGATTGGCATGTAAGCAGAGATGGCAAGTTGATGCGTCCAATTCCTTTAGAGATATTTGCCGAACATTATTCTGGTTTAGAAACAGACGGCAGAGTTCTCAAGTGGGGATACAATCACCCGTATTGGCTACAGGAGAATCAAGACTATTGTGCCATGCCCAACATCAATCAGAAAATTGCTCCGCCTATTAAAGTGAAGATAAATGCCTCTTAATCAAGGATCTGGTCTTCCTGCTCCCTGGATGCAAAGTAAAGAGAATAAAGCGATTACTGTAATTGAAGAATGGCTAGATAGCTGTAGCGGAAATGGCTATATCTCCGTCAGTGGTGGTAAAGACAGTCTAGTAGTAGCCGAACTTGCCGTACTAGTAAAGCCCGACATTCCTCTAGTTTGGGTCAATCAGGGGGAACTAGCAGAATGGGAAGACTCGATTGAACTACTTCAGTATTGGCGCTCGGCTTTAGGCAGAAACCTAATCGAGCTGTGTCCACCCCGTTCTTTGTGGAAGCTCTATGAGGACTATGGTTTACCCCTAGAAGAAACCATGAATAACAAAATAGACAAAGCGATCAATCAAAAACTCCTCTACGATCCTCTAGATGAATGGGGAGAACTGAATCGTGTCGAGGGATACGCAATGGGTATCAGAGCAGAAGAATCTAGCGGTCGCAAAAAGAGAATGAAGAGCTATAACACACTGCATTTTAATAAAGGCAATCAGCTATGGTCTTGCTGTCCGATTGGCTGGTGGAAAGTAGAGAACGTCTGGCAATTCATCGACCGTCACCGAGTTTTATATCCTGCGTTTTACGACCGCGATCGCAAAACGGTTAGAAATGGTTGTCCGATAGGAACGACGGGTATTAATCGAGGAAGATTGGCCGACCTGCGGGCAAATCATTTTGAATATTGGTCTAAATTAATTGCAAAATATCCTTATTTGAGTGCCTATTGCTGATGTCTAAATGCTACCTATGTGCTGCTCCAGAGGCAGAATTACCCATAGAGTCAAATCTCAAAGTATCTTTTACCGACCACGTTCTCGCGAGGGTTCCTGGTTCGGACAAAATATGTCAAAGCTGCGTTTATTACTTGAATTTGAGGTGTTGGTACTTCAATTCTGTCAAGGATAAATGGTCGAAGCTTTTTGCCCGTAACTGGTCTTGGTTAGAGACTATAGATTATCAATTGCCAAAAATAGAGGGGGAGAGAGAGGGGATGCCGATTGTGTCGGAATTACCGACTCGCAGACAAATTCTCGATCTGATTCTCAACCCTCCCGAACCACCTTTTTTGATTGCGATCGCTAAATCGGGACAAAAGCATATTCGACCTTGGGCAGTAGAAGCCCAGTCACGGGATTATTTTCCAGTGACCTTCGAAAAAGACCTAATTTATTTGCAGAGACGGGAATTTTCGCTTCTAGAGAGGGTTTTTAATGGTTTGAGAGAACTAGGGTTTTCAAAAATTGGTATTGTTACAGGTAGATATAACAGCAAGAAGCTAATGGACAAGTATTTAGACCCAGAATATCTTCGGCTCGAAGCACAAATTACGCTCTATCGCGGGAGTCAGCAGCTCGAACTTTTGGGCTATCTACATTGAGAAAGTGAATGCTCAAGGTAATTTATAGCAAACAAAATAAAGCTAAGCTTTTGGCTACTGCCTTGTCTGGGGCGGAGATCGATCGAGAACGAGTTTTGCTTTTTCACCCGAAGAATACTCTCCCCTTGCTCGAAGGGGCATCCGCTTACCGATATGAGGATATTGGTAAAACCAAAACTTGGTTAACCATCAACGAGCTTATCGATACCAAAAAGATAGATTGTTTGATGCTGGATAATCCATCACGATATTCTAAAGTAGAGTCAAACAAGGTAGCGAGGCTGCAAAAGTTAGTAACTAAGGTCGAGCATAGAGTAATTATTGACATCGTTCCTTTTACAGCGGACATTAAATATATATATACGCCCTATAGCTATCTAGACCGAAGTATTTTGGGCTATCCTCACTTTTATGCCTTTCGAGAAAACTATGGAGAAGAAGATTCCCAAGGAAGAACTCGATATGCTCACGATTACGATCTGCTTGCAGAAAAGATAAACTCATACTGCGAGCTAGATTACGAGCATTTTTTTGCTTCAAATCGACAAACGATCGGCTTTGTAAACACCACAGCAGAAGCGGACATATATTTGCAAGAGCGCCAAAAGATCGTTGAGGAAGACTTAAGGCAAAATGTTGGAATTACGAGATTGGCAGATATTACCCATGACTTTGAAAGCCGAAAGGAAGCTGTCTTAGAACTTATTACCAACTTAAAAGGAACTATAAGGCATTGTGTAAAAATAACTTGAACAATTTGTCGCAGGGTTAGATGATAAGAATGTAACTAAATAAAGGCCTTAGATGTCTGATAATCAGGTAATTGAAAAGATTCAAAACAAGTACGAA
>Ga0115031_1000076_pt1 | contig 63168 bp, 54 predicted proteins | sample Maine_Asex4_meta_FD_87301 | JGI IMG/M metagenome (GOLD analysis project Ga0115031, IMG submission 87301) | Marine algal microbial communities from Maine, USA - Maine_Asex4_metaG | ecosystem: Host-associated > Algae > Red algae > Unclassified | place: Maine, USA | collected 2015-01-05
AGGCGTGAGATCCCCGCTTCATCCGCCGCATCGTAATAGGTAGCCCATTGCAATGTGAGGGTCTGACTTGGCCCATTTTCGAATTCCAAGAACTCAGTATCGAAATCTTTTGAGCCCAAGCCTCCTGGGAAATAGGGATCACCCGTTATCAGCGTCATCACTTCAGCCGCCGCACGACTGAACGTGCTGTGCCCCGATACATAGGCTGAAAATGCCGGCGTTACGAAGTTGTCATTTTGAAAGGGCACCCAGTTCTGCGCAAGAATCCAATCGACTCCACTCACATCATTCTCGGTATCAGCAGGCTCATGATTCCAGCTCCTGATTGCAACCTTGCCAACCAATTGGTAATCGTAAAAGTTCAGCAGAAAGTTCCCATCTTGATTCTGATTGGCATTTACGAAAACATTGCGATGCCTGCCACCTAACGCGATGGTTTCCGCAGTAATCAATTCAACCTCACCGGGAATCAATGGCAAACCATCTGGATGATAGGAATCCATGCTCGCATCGGAAGACTGTCCCAAGCTGCCTTGATATCGGATCTTCGTAATCGGTCTGACGTAATCGTATTCTCGTTTGACTCCCCAAGCCGCAACTGCGGAATCATGTGCCGCTCCATTTATCGCCAGATATAATTTCACGTCCCACTGAAGTTCGTCGACGATCGGCCCAATACCTCCAATGCGCTTTTCTAATAAAAGATTATCAGAAACAGAATTAGCGATTACATTCCAGTGCCCGGGAGGTGTTTCCGAGTTAGGTCCATCCGCCCAAAATTCAGCCAAGATTCGTCCGTAATCCGCAGTCAACGCGAAATTGTCGGCATACGGTTGCCCCGTCACGGGGTTCACTGAATATCCCTGATCGTTATGCGTTCCAAGCGGCCGATGACCGTTGACCCTTGGCGAGATGTTGATGGTGGCCGCACCCGGACCCGAGTTAGGATCGAGTGAATTGCTGTAGCCGATAACCTCGATCGTGTCGTCTCGGTACTCCTGATCACCAACTCCGTTGAGAAACGGCGGTGGCCCGGGATCGATGTCTGACCAACTATGCGGCCCCGATGCGCTGCTCATCGCAAACGTTTCGACGGATCCCCAATGAGGTCCGATATATTCCTGCAAGTCAGTTCCCACCTGGGCGTTCTGAGTCAAAGCAGCGAAAATAAACAGTGGCTGCCAACGATTTGAATCATCCAGCGGAGCAGAATTTGGAGGCAACACACTTGGATAGTCGACAACCATCGGTTCATTGAAGGGAATGTATCCAGTCGTGTCGACGTAATTGTTCGCTTCGTTGGACCCGTCGCTGGAGCTTTGAGTTAGAATTAGTTCAGCGATGCGATTTCCGATCGCTGCCGGTGCTGTTCCAGCGGTCGTGGTTACCATCGGATCATAGCCAAGACCGTTCATCACGGTATCAAATATTGCCTGCGAAGCGGCAGCATCGACCGCAAGCTGGTAACGCGCCGAAAGAACCCGGTAGGCTGCATAACTGATCGCTTCATCTCTGGCACCTTCAACGTTACTCGCCGGTTCCTTGGGAGTGTAGAAAAGGCCCGCTGCGATATCATCATAGGTCGCCCACGCGTCATACATCGCAGCAGACGTGTGGTAAAGGTTGCGAGAATGTACCGTTGGGGCGGGGAAATCTATCCGAATAGCGTCCAACAGCGCTTCGTTCCACTGTCTTGCAACACTCTGGGCGCTCACATCGCTCGTTGCACCAGTTTGCAGGGCAAAAACAGCAACCACTGCAGAAAACAATTTAATGACAAATCTCATACGACGAAAGGCTCCAAGATGAGGTAGCTAGGCGGGAAGTGCTAATTATAGCACAAGAATGGAGTCTTTCTTTGACTTTCATTCAGTCAATCTCAACCAACGCCGCAAAGCCACCGCTTATCACTAAAAAAAACGGCATTCCGATATCGGAAACATTTGGATCTCATCCCCACCTGATTCGACAGTCGGTCGGTGGGCTAGTTGCCAATGAGAATTGCGATGAGGGGAGCGATATCCGAAAAGTTCACGACACCATCCTGATTGCAATCCGCTTCTTCAAGAAAATCTCCTGAAGACAAAAGGACGATAAACGGCGCGATATCAAAGAAGTTGACATCACCGTCCAGATTGCAATCTCCCAAGATTGTCGAGACGAGCGCTTTCTTATAGACGCGCACAAAGTCGACCACCGCACGCGACATCACACGCGACTCTGGGTCATCGGAGACAAAAGGCCCGCTGAGTCGACCGTCGCCTTGGTTAACAGCCCACGCATCGATTTGGAACTCCATGGTCAACAACATCATCATGTCGACAGGATCACTGGGTACATTTTCGGTGAAGGTGTAACAGGGAACACCATCAACGTAGCAAGTCATTTTTTCGGTCGTCCACTCAAGTCCATACGTGTGAAATTGGTCATCCTGAACATCGACAAAGAACTGTGCCGGTGGATCCGATAGTCCATTGAACTGTTTTGATTCCGAACCGCCACTAAGATTCCAGTGATTGGCAACATTGAAACTTTCATTCAACCAATTTGGCCCTTTCGCAATTTCGATGATATCAACTTCGGTTCCGTCGACTGGATTGCTGTTGTAGGCTCGAGTTTTGCTGAACAGCCAAAACGCAAACCAAGTCGAATGGCCCACAACTTCATTGGATTTAACTCGACAGGAAATGTAGAGCGGAGTTTCGTTGGGGCTGACAAATTTTCCTGCCCACCGCACGTTTGTGGCAGGGTCGCTATCGTCCCAAGCTTCTGGATAGCCAGAAAGTAGGTAAGCCGTCTCGACTTTGTCGCCATGTACGGTTTGCTGCGTTTTATCCGAGGCAACATGCAGGAGTAGATTACCTTCACCGTCGAGCCAATGTTGATCTTTGACACTGTACATCCGTGCTGTCGCAGCATCGAGTCCATCGGACCATCTTAGCCCCTTCTCTTCGTTGACGGCATAAGACTCTGGGTTATAGCCAATCAATGGGTACCACTTGCTGGGCACTTCAAATTGGTCGCCGGCAAATTCATCGTTCCAGTCGACCAACCAAGTTCCCCGCGGCAGTGGATCGTCACCGTCGATTTCGGGAGCAGTGGAACTGGTGATAGTCACCGCTGCGCTAACCTCATTGAACGCTTCGCTCCCGTCATTGGCAAAGACACTCGCTTGCCAATAATAGTCGTTTCCAGTCTCAGAAAGCGGTACGACGATCGAGAATGTGTGGTTTCCAGCTCCCATATTTACGGCGACCGAATCGCCATCTACTTCGTTTCCCGAAGCATCAAACAGGCTTAGGTTGACAGTCCCACCTGACTGCGCAACGTAGTCCGCAGCAACGGAATGCGTTTTTCCATTTGCGAACCCCAGCGGAAGGTCAGCCATCTCAAACTGGCTTGAAGGTGGAGGTCCGAGTGTGACGTCGCCAGAGTAATCCTGAAGGATCGTTCCCCAATTGCTGTTGTACAAAATGCCTTGGAAAAAATACCCATCGCCCGCAGTCGCGTCCGACGGAACAACGATTGTAAGTGTTGACGAACTAGTTCCCGCATCGACCGCTACCCAGTCGTTGTCAACGATGTTCCAGCTTTCGTCGAACAGTTGAATTTGAACAATACCTCCACCGGGCAAGTCGTAGAGAATGGGGACTTCGTTGGTCGATCCGAGCTCGAACGTAAGGGGCGTTGCCGAGAAGTTAATCGACTGGGCCGAGGTGAACGAGTAATTCCCAAAGAGAAGTATTGCCGCAAGTAGGATCGGGGAGGTCAATAATTTTGCAAACATCGGAACGGCCTTCATTCGGAGATTACGATCTCGGACACATCAATGGGTTGTGGCTATTGAACCAATGGATGCAGAACATGAGAAAGAAGAGGGGGGAAAGCACTATTAATTAAGTACTAGATATATTTTGGTCCAATTTCATTTCAACGTTAACACCAATGTCCTTGTCCGAAGAATATTAGCAAAGAAAGATATATAGACCGAAGAAGGCGCACATTGACTGGTCAACTCAGGGACCATGAGGCCGCAGCTAATCACAAATTTATGGGTAAAGCAGGATATAGCACGAGTTGCATTGACGGAACTTGAAGAGAAGGACTGCGCGACAGCAGTGTGATTTGGGAAGTCATTGAAAATATCGCTAGTGCGAGCAAAGTGCATCGTGAATCAGAGATCGTCTGTTTCCAAGCCGGCCTCTTTGGCAAAGTTAATAGCGTTGGATTGACCTGTAATGAGATAGACATCAATGTCCTGACCATGTAATTGCGCTGGGCCAATTGCGCTCAAAGCGATTGCGATTGCGAGCTTGATAAATATGGAACGAGACATAAGTGTATCCATCGAAGACATTAAGTAAGCTTTTACACGGCTCAATTGAAATCTAGTCTTACACACAGGACACCGCGTCGTCTACTTTTCTTGATCCCCACTTAGGTAGACTGCAAAGTTCATCTTGATGTTAGCGTCACGGCGCAAACCGTATAATTTTTTACGAACAGGGACGCTAGGGCTCAATGGCACTTGCCTGGGATGATTCGTAAGATAATCTTGTCAGCCGCCACACGATAGCGTCCGGTCTCAAGCGCGTAGGTCCGGACGCCATCGCGTGGTGGCTGATGCGTTGATGCGTTGCATCAATCTAAAGTAAGTACCATTGGGCTAGCGCTTAATGGCAACTGGCGAGATCTTATTGTCGGCGATTTAAACAGCTACGACGCAGACGCAGAAAAGGGATCAAGTCTTTCATTGTGCAACCCAGCGACGAACCCTCAAGGCACCATCACCGATTTGGATACCGCTGAGCCTACGGGCGCACGTTTTGAAATCGGGTTAATAGCACGATTTAAACTGATGCGCTTTGTGCCGGAGGTGTCACCAGGCGATGCTAACCAAGACGAAGTCGTGAACTTCTTGGCCATCGCGCCCTTGATCGCAATCCTCTCCTGTGCTGGCTACCTAGTTGAGCCGGACAACGATGAAGATGGGGCTGTATGCTGTTTGGACATCGGTCCATTTGTTGCCCTGCTATCCTCTTGATGGACGCCTAGAGTTTCGCCGCATAGAAACCTTGTCCTGCTAGTGTCGCAGCGCTTTGTCCATTACGGCTTTCTCAACGTAGAATGAGTGGCAAAGTGTCTTTAGATTTCAGTCCAAATTTCCCCTGCCCATCGGCCGTTAGAATCTGCAAAATGCGGATACTCAGAGTATGGTTTCGTTGGACGCGTTTTGGTAGACTTTAATTTGGACATGGAGACTTCCCATAAACGCGTGTCGCTTTTACCCGTTGGACGTTGTCGCATCCAGCATTCTCATGGGTGGGGCCAAAACTCATAACGTGTCGTCCCTTCAAAAATCTAGTAGCCCCTGTAGCTCAGTGGATAGAGCACAGCTTTCCTAAAGCTGGTGTCGCAGGTTCGATTCCTGCCAGGGGTGCTTATTTTATCGGGGTTTTTTAAAATCCTTCTAAATGACTTCCCATATTTTAAGGGATTCTGGACAGTTTAAAGGCACAACTCCGACGTTTCTCTGACATTACCGGATCAATCGAAGGCGACGAGGATTTTGACGAGATCCTTCGATTAGGACGGGAAGAACACAAAGCCATCGAAATCAGCGATGTGGAATAACCACCGACGCATTTGAGGCAAAACGTCGCTGACTTTAGCGACACTTTATTGTAAATTGGCGATAGGCAATTCAGTCTAGAAACCAGACCATGCCACTTACAAACGACGATCTTCAAAGCTTCTATCAGTTCGCACTTGGCGTAATCAAGACTAATTACAATACTGCTTCGTTGCGTGAGCCTTGCCGAAAAATGGGATGCTCAGAGAGAGCGAACGTCTGCGAACGAATCAATTCGCCAAAGTCTGGCTGAATTCGCAGCGGGACAAGGAGAGCCGGTTCGCGATTTTCTTGGCAGGATGAAAAGCAAATACAATTTGACTTTGGATTCGAACTCTTGAGTTTCCGAGTCAATATTTCTCCGCGAGCCAAAGCTGAATTCGAAGATAAGTTTCTCTATTTGCTCGAACGTTCTCGCAAGGGCGCTTACGCTGAGGTAACGAATGCAGAGTGTTGCGAGATTGTTTTTCGGTGACGTTTGGTTAGATTGTGATCTCAGTTCCACGCCACATCGCACGCTACCTGAACCAGGTTTGTTTCACCATGGTTTTGAAAAGTCAAAAAACTGGCTTGGCATCGCTTCACCAACATGCCATCCGTATTTGACTAGAGGTAGAACTGAGCGTTCTTCATATCCCTTGCGGCGAGTTTGCGAACGAGAGCGAACGCTCGGCGGTTGAGCGACTTAGATCTGATTTAAATTCGGCTAGCGGCGAATGGGGCATTCTGTCTAACGTGCCTCATTTAGTAACAACCCAAGCGGTACCGTAAGACATTCCACGACTACTAAACCTTCGTGATTTGGTAGTTCGGCGACCATTTGTTCATAAAGTTTGGCAGTCAGGAGACCAGTTGGACGCGTCGCCCTTGCTTCCGCTTGAAAATATCAGCATGGCGAGAAATCCTGCTCGTCTGGCATGCAGGTTGCAAACCAGAGGTGCTGTAGGCTTTTCGTCTTAACGACGTATCCGAGCCGAGACGTCAAAAAATGCAACTTATGCATCGGTTAGAGCCGCATGCTTTTGACACAACAGGAAAATATATTCAGGAGATAAATGGTCATGGATCAGGAAACAAAGACAAATCTAGACGATTCGACTATCGCTGGCATTCAAAAATTGATTCGCTACAACATTGATTCTTACGATGGCTTCAAAGACGTGGCTGAAGAGGTAAAAGACGAATCCATGGCTGCGTTGTTTCGCGAATTGGCAGCGGAGCGGTCAGAGTTAGCAACTGAATTGCAACGGCATGTCGCGTTTAACGCCGAAGATCCCGTTGATGAAGGATCCGTGATGGCCGCGGTGCACCGGACTTGGATCGCTGTTCGTTCGGCGGTCAACGGCGGCGACGCTTACCCAATACTATGCGAAGCCGAAATGGGCGAAGACTACATCAAGGGTGCCTACGAAGAAGTGCTTAAGGATACCGCTGGTAGCGCCGTTAACGACGTGTTGACCGCACAGTACGCCAAGGTCAAAGCTGGGCATGACCGAGTCCGCGACTTGCGTGATCGTTGCAAAAAAAATTGCTAACAACATGGGCAAATTCATAATTGATTCCGACAAAAAGAGAGAAAAGTGATGAAGAAGTATCCAAAGGGTTTTGGCGATCTGTTCCTTGTTGCGGCGTTCATCGCAGGAACATTTTGCGCAGCAGGCTGTGACCAAAAAGAGAAAGTACTTGACATTGAAACGCCGGGGCGCTCATTGGAGATTGAGCGATCGACCGAGACTGGCGATGTTGACGTTGAGATCAGCAACGAATAGCAGCAATTGCGGAATGCAATCGCGATAAGCGGTAGGTGTTGGCCTGCCGCTTTTTTTTGTGGCAATTTTGCAAATCTGGCCGTTACGAGGTTTGAAACAGGAAGCATGCGGGAATGTCGCGGAGTATCTAGTTCACATCCGAAGCGATCACAACGCCTTCTAGAATTAAAAATCTTTCTTCTTTGCGGTTATGGTGGACATGCAAAAAAAACTCCTGACTACGACGCCGGATGGCCTCTACTGCGAACTGGGTGACTTTTACGTTGACCCGTGGCGGCCCGTCGATCGAGCACTGATAACCCACGCTCATGCCGATCACGCGCGGTGGGGAAACAAGCGTTACCTCGCTGCCGATACTGGATCGCAAGTGCTGCGGATTCGTATGGGCGAAAAGGCTAAGCTCGATTTTCAACCACTGGGTAAACCGCTCACGGTGGGCGGAGTCAAGGTTACTTTCTTTCCAGCGGGGCATATCTTGGGCTCGGCACAGATTCATATTGAGAAAGACGGACAGTCGATCGTTGTGTCAGGCGACTATAAACGGCAAGCCGATTCGACGTGCTTGCCGTTCGAGCCTGTCCGCTGCAACACGTTTATCACCGAGTCCACATTTGGGCTGCCGATCTATCGTTGGCCGAGTTCTGAATCGGTGTTCGCTGGGATCAACGAATGGTGGCGATCTAATCAGGCTGCGGGCAAGTGCAGCATGTTGTTGGCCTACTCGCTGGGCAAAGCTCAACGTTTACTCGCCGGCGTGGACGCTTCGATTGGCCCAATCTACACTCACGGTGCTGTTGAAAAACTTAACGCAGGTTATCGCGAGGCTGGTGTTGCCTTACCGGATACTACTTACGTGGGCGAAGTCGATGCGAAGGCAACGGATTGGCGTCAAGCGCTGATTGTTGCACCGCCGGCCGCCGCAGGAACGACCTGGGCGCGGCGGTTTGGAAAACTTAGCGTGTCGATGGCTTCTGGGTGGATGCAGATCCGTGGCACTCGGAGGCGGCGAGCGATGGATCGCGGCTTTATTTTGTCCGATCATGTCGATTGGTTAGACTTAATGAAGACTATTAAGGAAACCGAAGCGGAGAACGTGTGGGTGACGCACGGATACTCCGACATCGTGGTTCGGCATTTGCGAGAACAGGGGTTAAACGCGGAGGTGTTAAAAACAGAGTTTGTTGGTGAAGAGTTAGTCGAGGAATCGAGTACGGCGGAGGAGCAAGCGCCGGCAGTGCTGGCGGGAGCGACCAATGAATGATTTTTGCGATTTGTTCTGGCGGCTTGATTCCTCAACCAAAACACTCGACAAAGTGAAGGCGTTAAAGGAGTATTTTGCCATTGCTAAACCGGAAGACGCTATTTGGACGATCTACTTTTTGGTCGGCAAGCGGATCAAGCGGTTGGTCGGGACGAAACTATTGCGGCAATGGGCGATTGAAAAAGCTGACATTTCGGCGTGGATGTTCGAAGAGTGTTACGATCGGGTCGGAGATTTGGCCGAGACGATTTCGCTGGTCATTGATGCAACGTCAGAAGAATCTGCTGCAAATACTAAGGCGGCCCCGACGCTCCGCAGCGGTGAATCTTCTAATGCGGCCATGATGCTCCACGGCACGGAGGTAGATTGCTTATCAGAGAGTGCCAAGCCCACATTTGCGAAGGAAGAATCGCCTGTCACGGAGTGCCACCCCCACATTCGCGACGACGTTTCGCTCAAATCGCTGATCGAAGATCATTTGCTGCCGTTGCGTGATCTGGATCCTGAACAACAGCGCGACTGCGTGCTGGTGCTTTGGCGATCGTTCGATCACAAGCAAATCTTTGTGCTTGGTAAACTGATGATGGGTGGCTTTCGAGTAGGCGTCTCGAAGAAATTGGTAACGCGTGCTTTGGCCGAACACACAAAAGTCGACGCCGCCACGATTGCTCATAGGCTGATGGGTGATTGGAAGCCTGACGTCGCGTTCTACGAACTGCTTTTCAATCCGGACGAAGGCGAAACGGCGATCAGCAAACCCTATCCTTTTTTCCTTGCCAATCCGCTTAAGGAAGGCCCCGACCCGCTGTTGGGCGATCCCAAAGACTGGGTGGCTGAATGGAAGTGGGACGGCATTCGGGCTCAGGTAATTCGGCGCGAGGGCGAAACATTCATCTGGTCGCGTGGAGAAGAACTGGTGACCGAGCAGTTCCCCGAAGTGGCTGCCGCTGCCGATCATCTGCCTGATGGCACAGTTCTGGACGGCGAGATTTTGGGCTGGGAACCTGATGCCGATGGACCGATGGAGTTCAGCCAACTTCAACGGCGGATTGGTCGAAAACGGCTTGGCAAAAAGTTACTTAGCGCAGTTCCCGTAGTGTTGTTAGCATTTGATTTGATCGAGGACGGCGGCGAGGACATAAGAATGTTACCTTTGTCTGAGCGACAATCGCGATTGGAGACACTCATGATCAAAGTGGGTTTGGCGCTCCGTGACAAGCAAATTTTTACCCTTGCCGCGGAGCGTCAGGGGCACACTAGCAATAAGCCTGTTTTCGCCATTCGCATTCCACCGCAAGTCGAACAATCAGGCAACCCAACCGATTGGACAGAACTTAGCATGCGCAGAGAAGCCGCCAAGGAACTTCGCACTGAGGGTCTAATGCTCAAACGCATCGACTCGGCTTATCAAGTCGGACGTCCGATTGGCGATTGGTGGAAGTGGAAAGTCGAGCCTTACACGATCGACGCTGTTTTGATCTACGCTCAACGCGGCCACGGTCGCCGAGCCAGTCTTTACACAGACTACACGTTTGCGGTGTGGAAAAAAGATTCGCTAGTTCCGTTCGCGAAAGCTTATTCTGGTTTGACCGATGCCGAGATCCGCAAAGTCGACGCGTTTGTACGAAAAAACACGAACGAAAGGTTCGGACCCGTGCGAAGCGTGACGCCGGAACTCGTTTTCGAGTTAGCGTTCGAGAACGTACAAAAGTCAACTCGTCACAAGTCAGGTATCGCAGTTCGATTTCCACGAATCAGCCGCTGGCGTCATGACAAAAAACCAGCAGACGCGGATTCACTGGCAACAATTCAAGCGATGTTGGCGGAGTAGATAGGCACACAATGTGGCCCTGACGTTCCGCAGCACGTGCGTTGAATGCTTGTCACATGCCGGTTGCTTTAATTTCGTTGATCGGCTCAAGCAGTGGGTGGTTGAACGAGATCGCTGAGGTGGACTTGGCACTCCGTGACAAGAAATCATCAACCGTGCTGCGGCCCGTCACGGTCACATTACTGCAGTGGCTCTGACACTCTGTGTCAGGCACTAAAACTGAACCCCCAACGTCCAACAGACTACGCCTGCTTGCCCGAAGACCAATCCTGCTGGGCGCCTTGCAATCAAGCTGATCGGCTTTCAGCCATCGCGTTCTACTTTCGTCACGCCTCAGATTAATTGTATCAACATCAATCTTGACGTGCATTTTCAAATGTGAAAACTAGCTCTTTCGGCGAATGTAAAGAGGGAAACTTACGAGTCATAGTGGGATAGATTTTCCAGCCTGTTAGAGGGATGGGGCTTCCAGCCTGTCAGAGGTTTTTAAGCCTGTTTGAAACGGACTGCAATCTCGCCTCACTTGACCCATGCATTTAAGCTTGGCACGATGCCGGGCGTTTGCCGTCATGAGACTGTTGGCCACAATTCAAACATCGGAATGGTTTGAACACCATTTCGTTTCAAACGCATCAAGGAGGAGAATCCCATGCTAGTTCTGTCACGTAAAGAAGATCAGAAGATCATTTTCCCGAATCTGGGAATCAGCGTCGAAGTCACGCGAATCCAAGGCAACAACGTTCGCATCGGCATTGACGCCCCGCGTTCGATCAAAATTGTCAGAGGCGAATTGCTTGACGATCCGAAAGCTGCCTTAAACGCATTCGAGCAACTTGAATCGCGACTTAGCGAGCTTGACTTGGCGACGCGTCATAAGTTGCGAAACCACTTGAACACCGCCAGCCTGTCGGTCACTGTGGCACAGAAGCAACTTGAACGTGGTGGGAGTGAGCAAGCCGAGATTTTCTTGTCACAAGCGGTCGAAGCACTGAACGAGTTGAATCAGTTGTTCGAATCAACCGCGATGGGCGGTAACAAAGAGCTTCCGACAATGACCGCGGAAGTCCCTACTAAAAAGACGGCAGCGAGTATGGGCAATTGGACGGCATTGGTTGTGGAAGACAACGATAACGAACGCGAATTATTGGCGGGTGTGCTGGAGATGGCCGGGTTTGAGGTCATCGCAGTTTCTGACGGTCAAGCAGCCATTGATTATCTTTCACTGCATAACCGGCCGGACATCGTGTTGATGGACATGAATATGCCACGTCTCAGTGGGCCACAAACAATCTCAAGAATCCGCGCCGAGCTTTCGGGGAACGACTTGCCGATCTTTGGCGTGTCAGGTTTGACGCAGCTGGAGGCCAATATTCCGTTAGGCGAACGAGGCGTGACCGGTTGGTTTTCTAAGCCAGTAAACCCGAACCAGATGGTGGACCACCTGCAGCAGGAGATTAGCGACCGGTTGTGTCCATCAAACAATTAGGAGACTTTACTAATGTGACCGTGACGAAAGAGACGGTTCTTGGTGGACGACGACCGCCGCAAGATCCGGTTTATCGCGTAGCACTTCATCGAAGACGCGGGCGGCAAAATGGTGACATCCGTAAACGGCCAAGACACATTTGAAATCGTTGCAGCGGCACCGCAGGACGATTTGCCTTTCGAGACGATCGTGATGGACATGCAGATGCCGGTGATGATTGGCTATGCAGCGGCACGACGCCTGCGAACGATGAGTTTCGAACGACCGATCATTGCCTCCACAACTCATTTAATGGACGGAGATTGTGACAAGTGTATCGATGCCGGATAGATTGACATCAGATGGAAAAACATTTGACAGTGAATCGGCGAACCAGTTTGCGCTGGGTGTCGTTTTGTTGGAATTGAGTTCATCAGGCGTGAACGGGTACGAGGTTTTGAGAGCACTTTGGCAGCAATCGCAGTTTTCGCGCAATACCTTCATCGCACTTACCGGTCGAGAGGATGTTCTTCAATGCATCGAGAGGAGACACCTCTGTATTCTCTTAGTTGGTCGGTTGTCGGTTTAAATTTTGATCATATGAAGCAAAATTTCTTTTCGCATGGTAACGTGGTCAAGAAATGTAATGTTAGTATCAACGCTCAGACACCCGATGTTTGCCTACTGTCGTAGTTGGCCAGCTTGCCTGAGATGCAACGAAATCGTCTCTCGCCGTAACGGGGCCGACCATCCACTGTCGTCATTAGAATCAAATGGAAATCGCATCGCCATTTTCGTCAAAGTCATAGGCATCCATGATGCAAAAGCCTGTGGCTTATACCGATCCTCAAAACTCCGGATTCGCCGTTGTCAAGATGTGCTCGCCTGCATGCTGCAAATGAGCCTCGATGCTAAGGCTGCTTAACTTTTGCCCAGCCATTTGCTCAGAACGATTAGGATCAGTCGCGATCATGTCGACTCCCGAGCGATGGCACTCCAGCAGCCATTCAAGAAACGCTATTGGGTCGAGTGTCGCCACGGTATAGTCCTCTGACCAATCCGCGTCGTCGATGTATCGCTGAGCCGATTTCTCGCAAGTAAAAACCGTTACGATCTCCTCCGTTTCATCCGCAGCGTACACCGGCATATCGAGTACCTTTGAATCTTTTTTTGTAATCAGAAAAGCGGACATGAATTCTCCATTTGGTTTGTATTGACGATTAATTCTGTACAACTTGGAAGTAAGCAGACTTGATGCCAACGATTTCGCGAGACTCGACATCTGGATAAACGACGAGATTTTGACGCGCAGCACGAAAGGGGTGGTCATCAATCAATCATATTGGCGGCTTTGGTTCCAACAAATGATCGGGCAATTCTGGTCTCTTGGCAAGACGATAGCTTTGAGATGTAAATCTTTCAGGCTCCCTTTCGCAGAGCTTCACGTCCAAGTCTTCGTTAACGAAGTCGGCCATTACATTGCGGTGCTTAAATGGGAATCTTCTTGGCTCTCGGAAATCACTTCCCAAAATTGACCGATGATTCGTAAGAAACGCATTCTTGGGGCCGGTTCAGTTAAACCCAACGCAACGCCGATTTGCTGGTCGATCCGCTGCTAGTTCGCAAAACTGTTAATCCGTCTACGTGACCAACATCCTCAAGCATTCTAAACATCACGTCACCGACGATTCTGGGCAACCGAGCAAGAAGTAGCGTTTGCACCAAAAACCTAGCGCGGGCAAAGTACGATATGGCCGGCGTTAGTTCGAATCAGAGTTACGTGAATTTGGGCTTGGCACGCCGTGGCCAGCAATTCGAATCCGTATTGCGAAGAGTCACGGCGGCTTTGTAAACGTATTGCGCTACAGATTCGTACGGCGGATATATGCGTAGTTTAATAGCGCTACAAAAAACACGCCTCCAACAACGTTACCAGACAGAGCGATACTGATAAAACGTGCGGCGGCGGGTATGGTGAACTGCGAATCGTAAAACACCGCAGCGAACATCTCGACAGATCCAGCGATGGAGTGGTGCAAGCCACCCAATCCAATCAGAAACGTCACAACAAAGATGACGGTGATGCGTGCTTGACCTTGAGACGTTGACGCGACCAACCACGCGGCAGTCGCCATTAGCCAACCGGCCAGCACCGAGCTGATAAATAATGAGCCGTTGGAAAAGTGAGTCAGGTGATAACCGATCTCAGTGAAACCGGCTTCGGCACCAATTACCTCACGCGCTAGGTACAGCAGAAAAGCGCTGCAGAAGGCTCCCAGCAAATTCCCAATAATCACAACCGCCCAAAGCCTCAGTAATTGAAAAATTTTCGCTTTACCGTCCAGAACTGGGTACATCGCCGTAGCGGTATGCTCTGTAAACAGTTGCGCTCCGCTGAGAATACAGACGATAAATCCAAGCGGGTAAACGAGCGCCGTGGCAATGCGGGCAACAATAGCATGTGTTTGTAATTCCAACGTCGCGGTCAATACTACGGCGACCGCCATTGCAGAAAAACCCACGATCAGTCCGCCGGCAATTGCCGACAAAAACAAAGATATAACCGGCCGACAAAGTTGCTCGACGCCTTCCTCGATCGCGTTTTCCAACGCGTCGTCCGGATGACGTCCGGTGTCATCAGAACGTTTGATAATGACTGGAATGTAGTTCTCGTCTTCTTCCTTGCGTAATTTCACACGAGTACGATCAGGCGTTGCTGTAACCTGGGTTCCATCCGGCAAAACAATACCTCGGGGATCATCGTTAGAACCCTCTGGTGGAATCGGCGTCTGCTTATTCATAACGGTAGTTTTTCGTCGAGGGAAGTGCGGAGGCACCGATCACCAGCAAGCATCATGCCCACAAAATTGGTGACAGGGCGTAAGACTATTGTAAAGTCTTTAGCTCTTCCATCAATTGCTCGTTTAACGCTTCAAGCTTCTTGAAATCGCCTTTACAGTCCGTCACTGAACCAGCGCGACCGGCCAGTTCGATCTTCAACGCTAGTTCCACGCATTCCTTCGCACCAAAGTTTGACATTAGCCCTTTAAGCGAATGAGCACTCTTTTCTACAAGACATGCGTTGTTAGAAGACAGCCCGCTGCGGAGTTCCTCCATCAGCATCGGGCTATCTTCCATATAGATCGTGATGAACTCGTTAAACAATTGGCGGTCTCCGCCCAATCGCTTGAGAGCACCCGCTTGATCGACAAGTTGTTCTTGCCGATCGTTGATTTCACTCATAAAACGCACCTTTACGACGGTCAATAAAATTCAAACTACGAACGTCTGCTCAAACTACGGCGATCAATTCGCGGCCGCAACATGAACAGACTTGCTACATCAAGGTTTTAGATCACAGGTGATTTACCGCCAAGAACGCTGGCAACAGCGCTGATCGCGAACAGCACGATAAAGACGTAAAATAATATTTTAGCGACGCCTGCGAAGCTGGCGGCGATTCCACCAAAACCGAATACGGCAAGTACGAGCGACAAGATCAACAAAGCTATTGCAAGACGTAACACGAGAATCTCCTAGGATTGAGGTTGACCAATGGAAGCTAAAGCTCCAATTTTATGGTCGCAGATGCACTAGCCATGCCAAACTGATATCGTGGGACGAGATCGCTCACTTCCGCACGGAAAAGGGCCGCAACTATATGCTTGTAGTGGATTCCCGGGCTCAGAAGCTTGAATGGCTTGACCGCCTGGCCACCAGCAAGGTCCGGACGCGACCAGTTCGTTTGAGAGGGGCCTGTAACGAGTCAATTCATTGGATGCCTCGACGGTCAAGCCAGTTGCGTCGAAGAGTCGTTGGGTTGGACGTCGGACTCACCCGACGTGGCATAGGAGCTGCGACGCGATGAAGCGGCGGCAGTTGTTTGCATCAAACGAATTGACTTTCATTGAACGCAATAGATCTAAAAACCCGACCCATCACTACACCACGAAAAGAGACGACATGACAATCAAAATCGAATGCCACGGTGAATCCCACGTCGGTCGTCATCGTTCGGACAACGAGGACCAGTTTCTGATCGCTGACCTAAACAAGTCGATGAAGATTCATCAGACAAGCCTCGGGCTGAATCATCAAACTAGGTTGATGGGAGAATCTCAGGGCAAGCTGCTACTGGTGGCTGACGGGCTTGGCGGCCACGCGTCGGGCGAGCGCGCCAGTTCGTTGGCGGTGGATGGAGTGGCGAACTATATTCTCAACGCGATGGACTGGTTTCTTCGACTGAACGAAGACAATGAGCCCGAGCTGATCGAAGAATTGAAAAAAGCTATTTTTCACAGTCAGAACGTGCTTGGTGAGGAAGCTGCTGAAGTTCCTCAGCGGCGTGGGATGGCAACAACGCTAACGATGGCGTACATCATCTGGCCGTCCATGTATGTCGTCCACGTCGGCGACACACGCTGCTATGCAGCTCGTTGCGATAAGATCGAGCAATTGACCACCGATCACAACATCGCGAACTTGGTGAAAGAGGCCGAGGCACAGAGTTCGACTTCGCGCGATACGTCAGATGATACTAAGCCGCACAATCCGATGGGGCACGCACTTTGGAATGTGGTCGGAGGTTCGGATAAAACGCTCGAACCGCAAGTCGAAAAGTATCAGCTGGCCCCAGGCGATCGTTTGCTGCTTTGTTCGGACGGTTTAACAAGCTATATTGAAGAAGACGAATTGCACAAAGCGTTGATGTCCGACCGCACGACGAAGGAGACCTGCGAGTACTTCATAGAACGGGCTAATGCACTTGGTGGAAAGGACAACATAACGGTAATCGTAGCAGCGATCGAGCAAGTCGAATCAGTAGACGAACAAGGCGACTGCCAAACGGACGAATTGGAAGGCGACTTCGTTTTGAAAGATTTGGATTAAAGTGGCCACGACGGTCCGACCAGCAAAACCTTACGCTTGTCAAAGATTGACAAGCTTACATTCCTCAAGCGAAACCCACGATGTACACTCGCCTACTTAACTATTGGGAGAACTTCCGATCTAGTTTCTGGTTCGTGCCCGCCCTTTTAATGCTGACTGCGACGCTCGGAGCCTTCCTGATGGTGAACCTCGACTCCCGCGTCGACAAAGCGATCTTGACGGCGTATCCGATCTTTGAAATGTCTCCTCCCGCAGCGCGGTCCATCCTCAGCTCGATCGTTGGAGCGATGATCAGCGCCACCGGCGTCGTGTTCTCGATGACTATCGTCGCGCTCTCGCTGGCGTCTTCCCAGTTTGGATCACGACTGATTCGAACTTACCGTGGCCGACGTTCAACGCACTTCACGCTGGGCATTTTTGTCTCGACCAGTCTTTACTGTATTCTTGTACTGGCCTGCATTCGCGAGGTCAATGATTTTAACTTCGTGCCGACGCTGTCCGTCGGCGTTGGAATTGTCCTGACGGTGATCTGTCTTTCGACGCTGATCTACTACATTCATGACATGTCGTATGCAATTCAGGCGTCGAGCGTCATCGACAAGTCTGCGAAGGATTTGCACGCAGCAATGCAACGGCTGTTCCCCGAAAAATTTGGACAGGAGGTCGATTCGCAGGAGGTCGATCAGAAAGAATTTGTTGAGTCCTGCGAAGAGAATCTTGGCGAATTGTTATGGACGGCAAGGTGTGATCGCGTCGGCTATATTCAGGCGATCGACAACGAGTCCGTCATCGCGATGGCGACTGAGCATAAGTTGGTCGTTCGGTTGTTGCAGCGGCCGGGCGATTTTGTTCACAAAGGCAGTTTTGTAGCGGAGGTCTACCAATCGACCGATAACGAATGGAAGGACGCAATTGACGAAGATTCGCAGACCGAAATTACAGAAGAGCTTTGCAACAGCTTGATCGTCGGCAGTAACCGAACGCCGACTCAGGACATTCGCTATGCATTTAACGAGTTGGTGGAAGTTGCGGTGCGGGCATTATCGCCGGGAATTAATGATCCATTCACGGCAATCAATTGCGTCGATAGAATTTCCGCAGCGCTATACGAACTGCGAGCCTGCAAGACACCAAGTGCCTACCGTGTGGACGACGATGACATTCTACGCGTCATCGCCGACCCCGTGCCATTCGCCATTTGTCTGCAAAGTTCACTCGGCGTCATCCAGCACTACGCGGAAGATAGCCCGATGGTGAAGACGCGTGTTGATGACGTGATTAACGAGCTTGGGTGAGGCCATCTCGTCTCCACAAATGTGGTCCTGAAGCTCTGCGGCAGCGAACTGAATCGCGCGTTACGAAGTGCCGAAGCCTCCTCGTTTATAGCATCCGCCGAATTACTTTTCAGCGTCGCGTACAGTCTGCAGCACGGGAGGGTGTTGATGAGTCTCGATTGCGCCGAGTCCCTTCATTTGGTTCTCAAGCTTAATGCGTTCGGATTCTGTACCGTTAATGACGATGATGGATTTTCCTTCCGCTATCATACGCCGATAATCTTCCTGGTTAGGGAGCTCAATGCCACGGTTTGCCTCGTCAATGCCTGCCACGCCGCCAATGAACGCTCCAGCCAACGCGCCGGCAAAAGGGGCGAGCAAGTTCAGAACCGGAACACCAAGTAAAAGCAAACCTGAACCTGCTCCAATCGCTCCCCCCTGGAGCACGCCTTTGGCAACGTTATTGTTGGAGACCTCTTCGATCGAATCGTAAACGACATTTGGCATCTCGTCGGTGGCGGTTGGGTTGCGACGGGAAACACGTTGCAACTCCATCTCGGGACCACGCATCGACGCCGCGGCTCGATTGGCGTCCTCAGGAGTCTCGAAAATTCCAATAACGGCTTCGACAGTTTGACCTTCGTCAATTGATTCTTGGGGTTCCATAGGTTTGACCTTGTATAAAGTTAATTGTTGATTGAGTTCGTTCGTGTTAGTGAAATTGTAGCCTTGGCACTCAGTAACAAGCAACTGCCTCCGTGCCGCGGAGCGTTACGACCCCATCAGCTGCTTCGGCGGTGAGCTGAATCGGCGGACTTTTCGACTGCCGGAGCCTGCACCACCCACCGATGCTTCGCTAATTGGGACGATGTTCCGACCATGAGGTCTTCGCTGACTTCTTTCAATTGCAAATGTAAGCGGCAAAAGTTGGGGCCGACAACATTCCAATCAGCCCGTTTAAGATCCAGCGTAAGGTCTATAAGTGTGACCAAGTTCGCTTGCCGGATAGCGGCGGTATATTCCTGACGGCTATCGGTCAGGACGTTCCGTTTGAAGGCGGACATGTTTGTTTCAGTAAATATGTTCGGTTGGGTTCAATGCCAGTCGCTGAGATCAAAAGAGTCAAGCAAACGTTGGGCCAAATGCTCTCGCAAACGCCGGAAAGGGCACGTAAGAGACGCTTAACCGCGACGAGAACGTCAGCGACGGGCGGTCATTACCTAATCGTAAGCAACAACTGCGACAGTGTGGCCGCCCGGCATTCATCGGCAACAAGGACCGATCGCATCTCAACCAACTTGCTCGTTCGGCGTCCAGCTTTGGGCACATTTCCGAAAAAAGTTGGCCCTTCATCCACCCATTGGTCGATTGGCATTCAGCGTGCGTTAAAATTAATACTGATGAATTAAAGGCTGACGGTGTGGTCGCAATAATCGAAAAATAGCTAACTTTTTTAAAAAACGATTAACAAGGACGTACTCACGCCCCAGTCAAATTGGGGATCTAGAATAAATGTTATTCTTTGAACAACATAAAACGTACGAAATAAATCAGCACCGTGACACTTGCCAGGATTTCACAGGTGCTTTGGAACAACTTCGACTGTCTAGGCCATTTCGCCCAAAGGTTGGGGGACCATCGGAATTAGCTGAGATTAATACTGAGCTCGATCTACGAGAACCACGCGATCCGCGGTGAGATCGGGGCTGAATATGTTCCCGATTGCGAATCGAACAACATTGCGACGACGTTCTAAGGCCGCTGGTGGAAGCTGAGTCGGCTATCGGGGGGACTCGTGAGGCTAATTAGTGAGGCTGCAGAACAACTTGAATAAGACACAACCTTGGTGAAATTTCTTCTGACGTGTGTCGATCGTCAGGGCCTCTGTGGTTTCGAAGTCCGCGATGCCCTCCGCGATTACCGGGAAACTCACCAACGCATTGCAACGAAACGAGAGCCAAATGTTTGAGTATCGCCGAAGCGGCAGTGAAGCCATGCGGCCCGGCGGCTAAGAACGGAGATTTCAGCCCGGCTTTCCATCGACGATTGCATTATCACAATCCTACCAACATGGCTAACAGACTTGTTCATTCGAGGGCAACTGTCTGCTAAAATACCTTAAAAGGAGCCAAACTGTATGCCACACATTCTAGCCATCGACGACGACCGCACCGTGTTACGGTTGGTGGAGAAAGCTTTTGCCGAGTCCGGCTTTCAGGTGACAACCTGCAACACAGCAGAGAAAGGTCTGCCACTATTGGTCGACGGTCAAGTTGACGTCTGCTTACTCGACATCATGCTTCCAGAAATGAATGGCCTAGAGCTGGCGAAGAAAATCCGCTCGATCGACGCGAAACTGCCCATCATCTTCATCACTTCGATGGACGACAGTGACACCGCGATCGAAGCCATGAAGCTGGGTGCGTACGAGTTTATCACGAAACCACTAGACATTCAGCAAGTTCAGGACCTGACCGAAAAAGCACTCGATGCCCGCCGCATCATGCGTTCGCCGGTTACTTTCGAACCGACGCCCGAAGTCGCAATCGGCGAAGGCGACCAGTTGGTCGGCAAAAGTCCGAGGATGTTGGAGGTCTACAAACAGATCGGCCGCGTTGCGGCTCAGCAAGTCCCTGTTCTGATCCGCGGGGAAAGCGGAACGGGCAAGGAGTTGATCGCTCGGGCCATCTACCAACACAGCCATCGCCGCGACGAGTGCTATCTGGCGGTGAATTGTGCTGCGTTGTCGGAGACATTGCTTGAAAGTGAATTGTTCGGCCACGAGAAAGGTGCGTTCACCGGTGCCGAGCGTCGGCATATTGGAAAGTTTGAGCAGTGCAATAATGGCACGATTTTCCTTGACGAAATTGGTGACATGTCTCCGCTGCTACAGAGCAAAACCTTGCGATTGTTGCAGGAGCAAAAGTTTGAACGCGTCGGCGGCTCAAAGACGATCGAAACCGATACGCGTTTGATCTCGGCGACCAACCGCGATCTGGAACAGATGATCGAGGACAATGAGTTCCGACTGGATGTGTACCACCGGATCAACGCGTTCGAAATTCACTTGCCTCCGCTACGTGAACGCGGGGACGACATTGACTTGCTGGTAAATCACTTTATCCGTCAGCTGTCGAAGAAGCTGGACCGAAAGGTGGAAGGTGTATCGCCAGAGGCGATGCGGATCATTCGTGATTATCAGTGGCCCGGGAATGTACGCGAGCTGCAAAGTGTGATTCGGCGTTCGATGCTGATGGCGACCGGCCCGGTTATTGTCCCCGAGAATCTGTCGATCGAGTTTGATCAACAGAACGGCTCGAACAAATCGGTCGCCTGTGCGTCCGCCTCTGAAGCGAACGATTCGTCAGCGCCCAAGGCAGTGGATGGCATTGACGCGTTTGTCCAAGGGCGTATTGACTCGGGTTCAACCGATATCTATGCCGAGTCCCTGGCGATGATGGAGTCGACTTTAATTCGGAAGATTCTCATGCAGACGTCAGGGAATCAGTCAAAGGCGGCTGAGTTACTGGGAATCACGCGCGGAAGTTTGCGGACGAAAATTCGGTCATTGAATATCGTGATCGAACAGGTGGTAACGAGCGATCGGTGAGATGCGATTGCGGCTTCGACCACTCAGTAGACGACTTATCGATTAAGTGAGCCGTTTAGCCGCTAGCCTCGGTTTCGTCATCGCAAAACCGGGGCTAGTGCCTAATGGCACTTACTTTAAAGAATTGAAGTCATTGGCGTAGCCAATTTGAATCAGCCGCCACGCGATAGCGTCCGGTTTAGGCGCGTAGGACCGGACGCTATCGCGTGGCGGCTGACAGGGTGATGCGTTGCATCAAGCTAAAATAGGACCGGACGCTATCGCGTGGCGGCTGACAGGGTGATGCGCTGCATCAAGCTAAAATAGGACCGGACGCTATCGCGTGGCGGCTGACAGGGTGATGCGTTGCATCAAGCTAAAATAGGACCGGACGCTATCGCGTGGCGGCTGGCGGGTTGATGCGTTGCATCAAGCTATAGTAAGTGCCATTGGGCCAGCGTTTAGTTTTGCGTCCGCTCTTCAGGAAATTTTCGCAAACTTTCTGGCAGAAATCATTTCTAATAAATTACTCCCCGCCCGTGAGTATCTCCTCGCCTTCACCCGGTAGCCACGATTTCTCCGCTTGCTTTTGCAAGTCATCCGTTTCACTTCGCATGTTGCCCTCGGCCTCGGTCTTGGCCTGTTCCTTCCTTTGCGGCTTTTCAAGGTGCGTCGTCAAATCGGGAGATCCAGTGGCGTTGACAAGTTCCGACTGTCCGCTGACACGCGACCGACCTGAGTTGGACTCCATCTTTGAACCTTCGTTCGGGCCGTTCATCAACACCGGAACGCCGTTGGGAAAGATGACTTCACGCGCCTCATCTGGCATCGAGATCCCGGCTTCCAGCAACTGCTGTTTCGACATTCGCATGCACGACGACCGGACACTACGAAAATCGTTCTTCGTACCGTCGATCCAAAACAACGCAGTCAAATTTACAGTCGACGCAGCAAGGCTCTCGATCAGAACCTTCGGTGCCGGATCGTTTAGCGTCGCCAAATGCTGCTTGATGGTTTCAAGGATGACGTGCTGAGCGTCACTTGCCGAATCGTCGTAGCCAATGCCAAGTTCGAAACTAACACGTCTAAACGGGTTGGCCGTATAGTTTTCGATCGTGTTCTTGTACATGTTGGAGTTAGGGATCTGCACGTGGTTTCCCTCCGCCGTGAGCAGCGAGGTGCCGCGAGTCGTTACCCGCTGGACAATGCCTTCGTGATTTTCGATTCGGATCAAATCACCGATGCGAAACGGTTTTTGAATGCTGATCAAAACGCTGGCGAGAAAATTCTCGGCAATGTCCTGAAACGCGATACCGATGACCAAACCGATCAAGCCTGTACCTCCGAGGACTGTCAATGCTAACTGAGTCAGTCCTGCGATCCGCAAGACCAAATAGATTCCGATGATGTAGATCGGTAGCATCACCGCCCGTGTCGCGACCCACCGCAGGAGCGAATTGGGAATACGTCTGTTGAAGATTCGGTTGGCAAAGAAGCTGACAATTTTGGCTAACAGCCAAGTCGCCAGCAAAATGATTAAGCCAAAGAGAATGAGTGGGATCGACTGTACGGTCGTTTTACGGAACTCACGCAGTTCGCTGATCGCACCGCTGAAATCCCAAATTGACTTCTCCGCGATAGACATGCGGTTGACGACAGCAGCCACGTCCTGGGTATTGGAAGCCAGTTCTCCCGCCCACTTTTTGAACTCATCCTGTTTTGCAACTCCCGTCAGGAAAACCACGCCGTCCTGCACTTCGACCTCTGCGTCATTGAACCATTTGGTAGCGGCAATGATCTCATCCAACCGCGTAGCGATCTCGCTATCGCGGGCGACCGGTTGGACGTCAACTTGTGCAGGCGCTTCCGGCTTGGCTTCGGCGTCTGCTACGATTGATTCTTGTTCCGTTGCGGCAGCTTCAGCCGTCGCCGCCTCTTGTAGAGGGCGGGCGTAGGCGGGTGCTAGAACAATGATCGTCAATAGAATTGCAGAAAATGCGAGAGCGAATGTTTTCATCGTTGATTTTGTGTTGGGTTTAAGTTTCGAATTACCAATGTTGGCCTGGCACTTCGTGACAAGCCAACAGAATCCGTGCCACCGAGCGTCACGGCCACATTTGCAATACCACATCTAAAATTACTTCTCAAAATTGTCCGTAACGATTGCTTTCCAAACCAACACGCTGCCGGCAAACGCGGCCAGCAGGAAAAAGAAGAACGCGATCGCCGGGTAGCCTAGAAGCGTAAGCGATGTCTCCATCCGCATCATCAACGACGCTCCAACGATCATCGACGCAATAATCAATCCTGCCGTGATGCGGTTGGCGACCTTGTTCAAGCCGTTCATTAGCTTGTCTTCGTTGATCGAATGGACTTTAAATTCAAGCCCATTGTTGGCGACCAGATCCGCAAATTTGTTAGCCCGGTTTGGCAATTGCTGAGCGAACTCACTGGTCTCCAAAAACGTTTGATACATTTTCGTCAACGTGAAAGCTTGCCCAGAATGTTCTTGCATGATGGCCATCGCATGGTCGCGGACGGCCTCGTTGGGATTGAACTCGGAATCTAATGCCGAGACGACACGCTCCAGGTGCATCAACGCCCGGCCCAGCAGGATGATTTCCTGAGGCAAAGTCAAATCGTGGTTGCCGGAAGCTTGTTGGATCTTCATCAACGCCGCGCCGGCATCCATTTGCTCAACGCTCCGGTTCACGTTCTCGGTGACGATCCGTTCGATGTCGCAACGGAAGGTTTCGCTGTTAAAAGTGTCGCCGATCGTCCCAACCGATTCAGCAATCGCGGCCGCGTCCTTACCGTTGCCTTCACTAATCGCCAACAGCAGTTTAATCAAGTCAGTCTGCAATCCTTGCGGTACTTGCACCACTAACCCATGGTCCATTAACACAATCTTCCCATCGGTCATTAAGCCCAGATTGCCGGGATGCGGGTCGGCGTGGAAAGCTCCATAAACAAGCACTTGATGCAGAAACGCCTCAAACAGCTCGTTCGCCAGCCGCTTCGACGTCGCCATATCCAATTTCTGTTGGTCTAGTTTGGTAATTTTTTCGCAGGCAACGTATTCCGTTGTAATCACGCGATCGGTCGAATGCGAATCGATGACTTTGGGAATGACGATGTTCTTAAACTCACATAGATTGTCACACAGCATCTTTGAATTGCGAGCCTCGTTCTCGTAGCTAAGTTCCTGAATCAACGAGTGCTTGAGCGATTCGACAATATGCTTCAGCTGATACTTACGACTGAACTCAAATGACTCGGCTAACGCGGCAAGTTCCTCCATTGCTTCGATATCCGACAACACAACGGACGCGACATCCGGACGCTGGACCTTGACCACGACCTTCCGACCATCTTTCATTGTTGCCCGGTGGACCTGCCCCAGCGAAGCCGTTGCAAGCGGTTCGACATCGAACGAGCCGTACAAATGTTCTGGCTGCTGACCAAGCTCTTCTTCGACCAACCTGAATACTTCACGCAACTCGATTGGGTCGACATCGTCCTGTAACCGAGCCAGTGCATCAAGGTAAGGTTCGGGGAGGAAATCGGGACGCGTGGAGAGAAGTTGGCCAAGCTTGATAAAGGTTGGCCCCATGTTCTCAAGATCACGTGCCAGTTCGTCGGGAGACGGGTCGGTGCTGCCCCTGTTCTCATCCTCAATATCTCCACCTACGGACCAATCATGCGAACTGGCGTTACTCCCATCGTCATCTTTGGACGACTCCGCCAATTGCTCTGCCAGCCCAGATTTTTGCACGATGTCCGTCGTGCCGTACTTGTAGAGCAGCGAAACCATTTCGCGGTGGCGGTCGATATTTTTGAGCGGATTACGGATCATCGTAGCTTACCTTTTGAGATATAATTCGTTCCATCGAATTGGATGCGCTGAAATAACGCATGTGTCGTACCAACGTGGGAGCCGTTTGAAAGTACAATAATAGCCCATCAAACAACACGTCACCCTAAAGAACGGGCGAGCAGTGATCGACCATCAAGCAGGGTGGTCGCAATCCGGCCAATTCGTTTGCGTCCACATAGAACGATAAAAAAGGTACAAATGGGGCCCTAACGCTCCGCGGCAGGAAATTTGGCATTCGCTTGTTGCGGGGTGCCAAGCCCACATTTGCGGTCCACTCTGGCATAATGCGTGCGTTATTGACGTGACCTTCCTGAACCAAGACCAAATCACCTCACAAGGATCCGACGCACGATGCTTTGGACTATTCGATCACTTGGCGTATTCCTCATTCTAATCACGCTGCTACCGCTCCTTTCCACCGGCAAATGGTATGTGAGATGGTGGGACTTTCCACGATTTCAAATTGCCGTCCTAATACTTATTCCCCTGGTAATCGCCGCGATTATGGCGTTGTGGAAATCGTCTGGTTGGGAGCCAGTTATTTGGACGGTTATATTATCGATTGCGATGCTTTGGCAGGTTTCGCACGTGATCAAGTTTAGTCCTTTTTGGCCATGCGAAGTCCCCGTTGCAAAGGATGACTTACGGTTGATCAAACTAATGGTCTCAAATCTTGACTATGAGAACCCGCAACCCGATCCCGTCAGCCAGCAACTTGCCGACGAGAAACCGGACGTGCTGCTGTTGGTCGAGTACGACGAAGATTGGCAGAAACGATTGAGTGCTTTACAAAGTACGTTCAAATTCCATCACGAAGAGGTGCGCGGCGAGGGCTTAGGGATGGCCTTATGGAGCAACCTGCCGATCAAATCATCTAAGACCCGATTTCTTGTCTCGGAACGACGACCATCTCTATGGGCGGAATTGGAAACCGATTCAGGGCAAAAAATCAATTTCATCGGCGTGCATCCCACACCGCCGGGGTTGCTGGATTCAACCGGCGAACAACGGCGTGACAGCCGAGTCCGCGACGCAGAATTAATTCTGATTGCGAAAGAGATCGCCGAGCGTAACGATGAAGCTTGGGCAATCGCCGGCGACTTCAACGACGTCGCTTGGTCGCACACGACGCGGCTGTTCAAACGAGTCAGCGGCTTAAACGATCCACGTGTCGGCCGCAGCTTCATGGGAACCTACATGGCCCAGTACCCGCCCTTTCGCTGCCCAATCGATCATGTTTTCCTCTCAGACGGTTTCTCGATCGAAACGCTGGCCCGCAAAAAAATTACGGGCTCCGACCATTTCGCTATGCTCGCCACAGTTTCGCTGAAACAGGCGAGCGGCGTCACATCGAAGATGGAAAGTAACGATTCCATCGACGCCCGCGAGATAGTCGAAGAAGGAGTCGCCGACGCAGAAGAACGTGGTTTAACCGATTAGCCTACCCCAATCTGCAAATGTAGCCCTGAAGCTCCGCGGCAGGAAATACGTGACAATTCAGCTATCTGAAATCGCACTTATCAGCCGCAACGCGATAGCGTCCGGTTCCGTGGTAATTTGAGCAGACGAAATCGGGTGCTATTGCCCAGCGGCTGTTCTGCGTAATCCTTCGGATTTAGCACCACAACTTCAGACCGCTGAAGTACGACGGAAATACTTATTGTTTGTCACGAAGTGCCAAGCCCGCAATTGTAAATCAGCAATTCAACTTCTCTATCGAAACGACCGTGTGCTTAAACGACGGGCAGTTGCTGAATTCATCCGTCGCTGACATCGGAATTAGCGGATTAGCCTCGGGGTAATACATCGCAACACAGCCGCGTGGAATTGAATACTCGACGACTTGGAAATCGCTCAGCCGTCGCGTTTGAGATTCGTAGTGGCTGGTAATGGCAATCCGGTCGCGTGATTTAAAACCGTGAGCCTTCATGTCTTCGGCGTTCATCATCAAGACTCGCCGCGCATTATAGATGCCTCGGTAGCGATCGTGCGGTCCATAGATCGTTGTGTTGAACTGATCGTGGCTGCGGACGGTTGTCAACGCAAATTTACCGGGACTAACCGTCTGTGGCGGAATCGCATTGATCGAAAAATTGGCTTTCCCATTGGGTGTGTCGAACTTCCTCTTCCGCGGGCCATTGGGCAAGTAAAAACCACCCGGTTCGCGGGCTCTGCGATTATAGCCTTCGCAGCCCGGAATCACGGCCGCGATGCCTTCCCGAATCAAATCATAATCGTCCGCCCAGGCCAACCAATCAACTTTCGTTTTCTCCCGCAGGGTTTTGGCCGCCATCTCGCACACGATCGCGATTTCGTTCTTAATATTCGGCGACGCAGGTGTGTACTTGCCACAAGACGTTTGGACCACACCCATCGAGTTCTCAGTCGTCGTTAGCTGGATGACTTGTTTACCGGTGGTCGTATCAGTACGCGCGTCCAATTCCGTTCGACCAAGACAAGGCAAGATCAAACTCTGCCTTCCGGCGACAAGATCGGCGCGATTGAGCTTCGTGCCGATGCGGACGTTCAGCCGAGTCTTCGAAAGTGCTTCGGCTCCGTATTTCGTGTCAGGCATCGCCATCAGGAAGTTACCGCCCAACGAAACAAACACGTCGATCTCACCGTTGTGCAGCGCAACGGCGGTGCGTTGGGAGTCGAGTCCTTCTTCTGCGGGTGGTTCGAAATCGAATGCATCACGCAGTTTGTTGCGGAGTTTGTCAGGCAACTTTTCCCACACGCCCATCGTGCGATCTCCCTGCACATTGCTGTGCCCGCGGACGCAACACGCTCCCGCACCCGGTTTGCCAATCGCACCGCGCAGCAACAGCAGGTTCAACATCTCCCGTACATTCTGCGTGCCGTTGACGTGCTGAGTCACTCCCAAACACCAGCAAATGATAATATTTTTCGCATCGCGGACCATTGCTGCCGCTTCTTGAATTTTGTCTCGGCCGATCCCGCTTTGCGTCACGATCATGTCCCAATCGGCCCCACGCAAGTCGGTCAGCAGTTCGTCCAGATTTGCCGTGTACTCATCAACGAACGCGTGATCGATTGCATCCCCCGGTTCCGCGTCGTCCCATTCGACCAGCTGTTTCAGGATGCCTTTGAACAGTGGGATGTCGCCGTTAATTTTAACTTGCAGAAACAAGTCTGTCAGCTTGGTGGGAAATCCCAACACGCCGCTGATTTCCTGCGGATTCATAAACGCCATCAAACCGGCTTCGGGCATCGGGTTAATGGAAATGATTTTGCCACCGTTGCGTTTGGTTTCTTGTAAGGCGGTAAGCTGACGCGGATGATTGGTTCCTGGATTTTGCCCGACAACCAAAACTAGTTCGGCTTTCTCAAAATCTTCCAGCGTGACGGTGCCTTTTCCAAAACCCAGCGTCTGCGTCAACGCGCGACCACTCGATTCGTGACACATGTTTGAGCAGTCTGGCAAGTTGTTCGTTCCGAACTGGCGGACGAACAACTGATAGGCAAACGCGGCTTCGTTGGTCGCTTTGCCCGACGTGTAAAACGAAGCTCGATCGGGCGAAGACAATCGGTTTAGCTCATCCGCGATCAGTTCATAGGCTGCCTCCCATGAAATTGGCGTGTAGTGAGTCGCGTTCTCTTTCAGCACCATTGGCTCCGTCAGTCGGCCCTGCTGCTCTAGCCAATAGCCGGTGTGAGTGGATAGTGCGCTGACCGAATGTTCGGCGAAGAACGCCGCGTCGATGCGGCGGCAGTCGGACTCATGAGCGACCGCCTTCGCTCCGTTTTCACAGAACTCAAACGGCGACCGCTTGCCATCGGGATCGGGCCAAGCACATCCGGGGCAGTCGATGCCATCCTTCTGGTTGACCTGCAACATCGGCAGCGTGCCACGCAACAATCCTGCTTCGCCGATCGCGTATTTTGCACTGATCGCCACAGCTTTTATGCCGGTCGCTTTCTTCTTGATCGGTCTTTGCGTCAACTCATCGCCCGACTCCTTCGGCAAGAGCCAAACGTTTCCATGCGTGGTAGCGATGGAAGTAATATTCGCGTTGACCGTAGGATGGACGTTCATGATTCCATGGATTGGTTTGAGATTTGGTACTGAAATGATAAGTCGACCGATGCAAATGCGATGCCGTTGTAATTCTAGCAAGTCAAAACGTAATAATTGGCTGCGAAGATGCTCGTATCGGTCTGCATAAATTAGCTGAGTCAATTCGCGAAACTTGCTTCCAACCGGCAGATTTGGCAGTGGCAAGAAAATACTGCGCAACAATAACCGCATGAATACTAGTATTCCATGTCAACTTGGTTTTCCGGTAGAGAACTGTAGCTGGACTCGCCAGAGTTCAGGTTTTGTTGACAGGACCGAATTCTGGCGAATCCGGCTACCCGAAAACTGAGTTGGGGCAGACTACTAGAACAAATTATAGATTCAACATCATAGCCCCTTCAGAGGCAGCAGCAACAGACTTGAGAACACGTTTGCGAGTGGCGACGAAGCCTTCGCACGGTCGACTTGACAAGCTGAAGAATTTGCGACCGCCGCTCGAATTGTCCAGAAATTACGCTTGGTATCCTGCCGGGATGTGGCAGCTATGTTGGTTGTATGAGCCGAGTGTGAAAGTTTGCGAGCAACAGGCGAAGCTGCCGTTGAGGAAGACGCCGTTGAGGAAGCCGATCCGTCAAGATCTGATCGCTTTGGGAGCCAGCGACGAGGACGAAAACGTCCTGTCACCGGATTGCGAGTCAGCAGATATTTTATCAGATGCGGTACACGGGGGGGCGGGCTAATGTTCTTTCGCGACAAGACAATATTAAAAGTGCGATGGGGTGGCGAGCCAGAAAAGAAATTATGTTTGGCCCCAATGGTCCGCGCCTGCATCCGCGGGCTTCGTTTGCCGAATATGCCGAATCGGTGAAGGGTCGTTGTCAGCCATGGTCGAAGTTTAAACTGACGACGACGACGGAATTATGCGACGCGATTTTGGAACTGCTGTAATCGGAGCTGCGCCCATTTCAGAGCAGAGGTAATGGCGTCAGATTATGACAAAGCCGGTTGACGTCCCCTGATTGGCCGAGGCGATAAATTGGCAACTGGCTAACTGCAATCTTTCCCGGCGACCCATCCACAAATGTGGCCGTGACGCTCCGTGGCACGTATTTACACAACGTCCGCGTTTATTTCGATTAACACTCGTCGTTCAACAGCGTGGTCACTGCGGTCACTAGATTCAAAACGTCAATCGGTTTTCGCAAACAGAAGTCGGCTTTCAACGCGCGAGCGTGGCTATCGAGGCTTAATGAATACGAACAACCAGTGATTGAGATGACCTTAGGTTTGGCGTATTTGACATGCAGCAAAACATATCCCATTAGGGAAATTCCATCCTTAGGCACTACCTTATTCTCTGCGTCACGGATCAGCATATCGGTCAACAACAAATCAATCGTCGATTGCTTCCAAGCCTCAATGGCTGGGTCGGCCGAAGGTTCCACGGTCACAGGAAAGCCCTTATCCTTAAGTGCACCTTACCAGTGCTATTTTAATCACACATCGTCTTCGAGAATCAGAATTGTCTTCATTTTTTCCTTACGAAATGTTACGAGTTAGTGGCTTGAGGATTTATAGAAAGCGTACGTGTTTTCTCGAATTACGCATAGGCGATTCAACGTTAAGAAAGTCTAGTTATGATAACAAATGATATCATCAGTAGCTAAGAACGAGCCCATCCGATTCTTTTCGATTTATGTTTTAGGAGAGGCAAACTCACCGATTGCTCCGATCTGCAGGCGTATGTTTGCGGATAGGATTAGTTTTGTTCTGCCCTAAGTATTTCGAGCACCGACGGTCCGCAATCAACGCCCCGAACCATTTCACAGTCCTTCCAGGATCTGGCACATGATTCGCTTTACAATGTATCATCAATGCACACTACCAACTAACTGCTGCAAACGCCTAGTTTGACTCGTAAAAGTCACTGCTTTGACTGCAGTCGCTTCGGATCGAATGCGGTCACGTTGGTGGATTCGCAATCAACTCGATAAATTCGAAAGAGATGACAAGATGAAAGCCTCAACACTTGAAAAGACGCCCAGAACCGACGCACGGACTGGTGAGATGGGCCAATTGTATCTCGCCGCAGGCTCTGATGTTGCCTTGCGAATGTGGGAGAACGCGGCAGCTTCGGAAGGTTGCGAGAGTCCGGCACGGGATTACGAAACGGTTGGCTACGTCATCAGCGGTCAAGCAGAATTGACCGTTGAGGGGCAAGCCATCCAGCTTCTACCGGGCGATAGTTGGGTTGTCCCAAAAGGCACCGCCCACACGTACAAAATCATCTCTGCCTTCACCGCCGTTGAAGCAACATCACCACCGGCTCGTTGGCAAGAGCGTGACGAAGACGGAAAATAAACGAACACTTTACTTCGCACATCTGCCACGCCCTTCCTCTCCCAAGTAATTCTAAATGAAGAAATTTGACCTGATTGTTTTAGGCGCCGGTCCGTCCGGCGGCACGGTCGCCATGACTTGTGCGAAGGCCGGGAAGAAAGTTGCATTGATCGAGTCTCGCGAGTTTGGTGGGACTTGTGCGCTGCGTGGTTGCAACCCGAAAAAGGTTTTTGTCCACGCTGCTGAAGTCATCGATGCGGCTCGAAGCGGCGATGGCAAACTCTGTGACGCTGGCTTGATTAAAATTAACTGGTCGCAGTTGGTTAAGTTCAAAGAGACTTTCGTCGAAAACATCCCAAAAAACAGCCGCGAAAAATTCGACGACGCCGGCATCGCGACTTATCTCGGCAGTCCGAAATTCGTCGCGGAAAACCAGTTGGAGATCAACGACGAAATCATCGAGGCCAAAAAATTTCTTCTTGCAGTAGGCGGTCGGCCATCTCGGCTGGACATTCCCGGCGAAGAACATGTCACGCTCAGCGATCAGTTCATGAATCTGGAGGAGCTTCCACCGCGCGTGGCTTTCGTTGGCGGTGGCTACATTTCGATGGAGTTCGCTCATGTGGCTCGTCGCGCCGGCAGCGAAGTGACGGTCCTAGACCGCGGAGAGAGAATTCTGAAACAGTTCGACACGACCATTGTGAAACACGTCGAAAACCATGCCCAATCTATCGGGATTGACTTGATTAAATCAGTCAAATTGAACGCGGTCTCCAAAGATTCATCAGGCGAACTGCAAGTCGTATTTGAACAAGACGGAAAGATACACTCCTTGGATTGTGACCTGGTTGTTCATGGAGCAGGACGAACTCCCAATCTGGACGGGCTGAATTTGGATTCCGCCAACATTGCATTTGAAGCAAAAAATGGCATTGAGGTCGACGAAGCTCTGCGTAGTGTCTCTAACCATCGTGTGTTTGCGGCGGGTGACTGTGCGGCAACTGGAATGCCACGACTTACCACGACGGCGGAACTCGAAGGCGATGCGATCGCAGAGTCAATGTTGAATTCATCGGAGAAAATTGTTCCCCAATACGGCCCAATTGCCAAGACGGTGTTCACCGTTCCCTCTATCGCCATGGTCGGTTTGACCGAAGACACAGCGAAAAAGCAGTCGCTGAACGTGCGGGTGGAATACAAAGACCTGTCCGATTCAGGAAGCTTGCGGAAGGTCGGTCAGGCGCATGGTGCCTACAAAATATTAATCGACAAAGACACTGATCAGATCGTCGGGGCTCACTTGTTTGGACCTGCCGCCAGCGAAACGATCAACGTCTTTACCGTCGCCATCGCCGCCGGCATGCCAGCGCAGAATCTTAAATCGACACTGCTCGCTTTCCCGACCTTCAGCTACATGATTCGCAGCATGGTGTAACCGACTTGGAGCCACACCACTAATGTGGCCCAGACGCTCTGCGGCAGGTATTTTCGATTGCTTGTCACGGAGGGCCAAGGCCACGTTACCAATGTGGCCCTGACGCTCCGCGGTACGAAATTGTTCGCTGAAGCCACCGCCACACATTTGTTTAACGACAACATAAAATTAAACTCCACCCAAACCAGACGGCCCAACAATGTCCGAGAACCCCACCTCCATGATCCGATCGCTGGTCGACTCCGCAGACGATTTCCTTGACGCCAGATTCCGGAATCTAAAACGCCGATTTGGTTGGGAGGGCACTCCGTCGATCCAGCCTTACGTCGGCTACGCCAATGACCAGTTCGCTTGGATGCATGGCCGAGTGCTAACCAACCCGCCCAAAGACCTGCCCTCGGTCGACGACGATTGGTGGGACAATCTGGTCAACACCTACCAGCGTTTTGAAAGCGACGAAGTGCCCGGCGTCGAGATTGAGATCGACTTCGCCGGCAAGCAGCATCGCGTGGTTACCGACGAGGAAGGGTACTTTCATCTGGAAACATCAAACTCGCCCGATGTCCGAGGCGTGCAACCGTGGAAGTCGATCGCTATGCGGATCATCAACCACGACGACGTTTCAGCTGACGAATCGCTCACCACATCCAGCATGCTCACTCCGCCCACGACCGCACGGGTCGGGATCATCAGCGACGTGGACGACACGATTCTACACACTGGCGTCACCGGATTGCTCACCGTTACGCGATTGACGTTTCTCCATAACGCTCGTACTCGTAAACCGCTGCGGGGCGTCGCTACACTTTACAAGGCCATTCAAGATGGCTTAGTCGCCGACCAACCGCAGAATAATCCCGTCTTCTACGTCTCTAGTTCGCCTTGGAACTTGCACGATTTGCTGGAAGACTTTCTAGAGCTTAACGCGATTCCTAAAGGACCGATTCTGCTCCGCGATTTGGGCTTTGACGAGAATAAGTTTCTCAAAGAAGGCCACGATCACAAACTGAAGAAGGCCAAGAAAGTCATGGCCGCCTACCCGAACTTGCCATTCATTCTATTCGGCGACTCGGGCCAAGAAGACGCCGTGTTGTACGCCGCAGCGGCCAAGTCCAATCCTGACCAAGTCAAAGCCATTTTTATACGCGACGTCGATCCCGATATCGATTCGCACTATGACCAGAACATCAAAGCCCCCGTCGAGATCGCCGAATCCGCAGGCGTCCCCATGCACCTAATCCGTGACAGCATCGAAGCGTCAGAGATTTTGCACGACATGGGTTTTGTCAGTTCGGAATGGCTAGAAAAGATTGCTGACGATACGAAACGCGACGCGGCAACTTGAGCGTCCGCAAATCTAGTGGTGATCGTTGAATGCAAAAGAGTGACTTTGGTATTCGGCTTCGAAATAGGTGTCGGAGATGCTGTGGTGGACACGACCGTGGGAGGGCCTGGCTTCGTGACATTCGGATCCGATGGGGTGTAGCATATTGCAACGGTCGCGGAAAAAGCGATTGTGAAACCCGTATCAGCGTCGGTTAGCATTCGCTTGACTTGCCTAATCATTCAGTTGCTCAACTAATTTGTTGGCTACTTCGGCCCGAGAAACCGATGAGCGATCAGGCTCGTTTCGTGCCAAACGACAGGTAAGTCGGAGCGGCGGTTCTAGAATTGAGGAGCAAGGAAGTGCCACCTGCTTGTCACGGAGTGCCAAGCCCACATATTTAGGACAGGCGGCAACTGTTGAAATTTCTGTACCAATGGCTACTCGTTCCAATTCGGAGAACACCGTGTGACATCGGAACAGCCGCGTGATAATGTCTCTGGGGCGAGGTCACCTCATCGTTGGCAGTCACTCGACCAACCTGAGCTCGCGGCATTCAACTTTTGCTCAAAACCGATAGCGGAGAAAAGAATTTTCGGGAGATGTTCGCTTGAATTTCTTTGGTATATGGATTGCAAAATGGTGCCTCGTACTAATATGACCGGGACGATCAGCGTTACAGCGATTGGATAACTTGTCTCGGAGTGGCAGGCCCACATTTGCCGTCCCCAGCCCTCAATTACGAACTACGTATGAACGCAACCGAAGACCTCACACCGACTCAGCAACGTGGCGTCCGCAAGGCGGCTCGCGCGGGGTTGTACTACGTCAATGATTTCGACGCGGGCTACACCCGTCGCCGTTGTGGTAAAGGGTTCACGTTTCTTGGTTGCAATGGAAAGACGCTAAAGTCGCCTCGAGTTCGAGACCGGATTCAATCGCTGGTCATCCCACCTGCTTGGACCGATGTCTGGATTTGCAGAAAGTCGAACGGGCATATTCAGGCGCGCGGAAACGATGAAGCGGAACGAACGCAATATCTATATCACGAAAAATGGCAGGCCATCAGCAATGCGACGAAATACGATCGCATGCAATTGTTCGCCGAAGTGTTGCCACGGATTCGACGTCGGGTGCGGAAAGATCTAACAGGTAAACGACTGGAACGCGATCGCGTGTTAGCCGCCGTGTTGCGATTGCTGGATAAAGCACAGCTACGGATCGGCAACGAGCGTTACGTCGAAGAACGCGGAACTCGTGGAGCGACGACGTTGACGGCAGATCATGTCGAGGTCGATTCGTTCGAGATTACGCTGGATTTCCCGGCGAAGAGCGGTAAACGACGGACGGTGAATTTCCGCGACAAGAAAGCATCTAAGGTGATTCAGCAATGCGAAGAACTAGATGGGCAATACCTATTCGCTTACGTTGATGAAGATGGAGCCGAGCAGTCGGTTGATTCGTCGTCGGTAAATTTCTATTTGAAAGAGATCGCCAACGAACCAATTACCGCGAAGGACTTTCGAACTTGGTGGGGCAGCGTGACGGCATTGGATGAAATTGCTGAAATGCCGAACGATTTGTCGGAGTCGGCGAGGAAGAAATTGATCGGTCAGGCGATCAGCGCGGCGTCGGAGGTGTTGGGCAATACGAAAGCCATTTGTCGCAGCAGCTACATTCATCCTGCGATCATCGCCGCAGCGGAATCGAATGAGCTACCGGATTTGATCGGCAAGTGCCAATCGGGCAAGTCGATGGCCGAGCTGACCAACGCAGAAATGCTGTTTGCAAATCTACTGCCGAAACTGGATGCTTGATTGCTCGTAAATGTAGGCTAGGCACTACGTGACAAGTAATATCCAACTCAGAACTCCGATTAATCAAAAGGCATATCAGCAATGGCACGCTGATTGCAAAAGAACAAAGGGCAGTCGACGAGAATCAAAATCGTTCGTCAAATCGCAAATCCAGATCACCTCATATTCCAGCCACTGAATCCCACGGTGTTACAAGCACAAGGCATCGGAAGTAACCCAAAAGGCACCCTCATAACAGATGCACAGTATAAGAGTAAATTTAGATCCAAGACAATTGTTCCGGCGATATACTGGCGGCGACGCCGTTGTTGGCCGGCGGAGTTGGCACATTCTGGTGGCCCTTCGGAATTGCCATTTTGTTCATCGGAATAATAAACCGACTCGTACTATTGGCCAACAAAGTAACAAAAGATTTAAGCGACGTTTAACAACATATTTCGTAAATTCCGCTGTCGCATCCGGATGCCAATCCAGTCCCCGGATTGGTGCTGGCTGTTTACTTTAAAAATGTGGCCGTGACACTCTGCGGCACTGATCCAAAACTTAATATTTAACTCTCAGGAAGAACCACATGTACTCAGAAGGCACGAAGGTAAAATGGAAATGGGGTAATGGATACGGAAATGGCAAAGTTCAATCGGCGTTCGAGAAAAAAGTGACTCGCAAGATAGACGGAACGGAAGTGACACGCGAAGGATCCAGCGACAACCCGGCTTATTACATCAAGGTCGAAGACGGCAACAATGTTCTAAAACTACACAGCGAAGTCGAAAAAGATTGAACGCGTGATGTTTTTGCTAATGCCGTTAAATCTTAAAGAGATTTATTTGATTCGTCGTTCGCTCGCCGTCGCACGCAGCCTCGAACCACCCAGAAAGAAAATTTCATGCGAACGTTTGAATGCCAGTGCGGTAACAGGCTGTTCTTTCACAGTACAAAATGTCTTGGCTGCGATCGCCAGACTGGGTTTTGCGATTGCTGCCGTCTGACGTCCGCGGTGAACGTCGCCCCCAACCAGTCGTTGACTTGTAGCAACTCCTCCTGCGGAGCTGAAGTCACGTTTTGCGGTAACCTGGAGCCACACGGCATTTGCAACCGACTAATACCGATCGCCGGCTCCACAGAGGTCGGAAGTATGCCTGGTATTTGTGACTTCTGTCAGTTGACGTCGATCATTCCGGATCTGTCCGTCGAAGGTAACGTAGAAAAATGGCGGCGTCTGGAGAATGCGAAACAACGAGTCCTCTACATGCTTGACACGCTCGGTCTGCCATTCCGTGAAGTCGAAAATTCTACGACACCACCTTTAAGATTCGAATTTAAATCTGACGGTGAGCAACCTGTTCCGACAGGGCACGACAAAGGCTGCATCGTAATTAATATCAAGGAGGCCGACAGCGTGATACGCGAGTTGTCACGAGTCCAATTAGGCGAGCCCCAACGGACGTTGGTCGGCCATTTCCGTCATGAGCTGGGTCACTTTTTCTGGGATCGAGTTGTCAAATCCAACAATAGCAGTTTGCATGAGTTCCGTAGACTGTTCGGTGATGAACGCAAATCGGACTATGTTCAAGCGTTGGGTAATTATTACCAGAACGGACCTGTGGGCGATTGGCAGCCAAGTTTCGTCTCCGCTTATTCGACGATGCATCCATGGGAAGATTTTGCCGAGACCTTTGCGACCTACATCGACATGTGTAGTGTGTTAGATACGGCCAACCATTTCGCAACAGCGAAGGTTGGTTTTGATGATCTCGATGGCATGGTGAAAAGCTACAGCCACGTCGGCGTGATGGCCAACGAGCTTAATCGCGACATGGGTTTGCTCGATCTGGTCCCAGAGGTTTTTACGCCACCAGTGGTTGAGAAGCTCCGTTTTGTGCATCTATTGTGTTATTAACCACTGAGAGCAAAAATACAAATAGGTGACTTTGCTGGACCTGAAGACACAGCAGCTTGATCCTGAAATCATGGACGATCCTTATTCGGATCCGGTCCAACATTAAGGTATACTTAATGACCTGAGTCGAATTCACTCGGTCATTGACGCGGCATCAACCACACTAGGGGACATCGACGCTGTTTTGTTTTTAACGAGTACAATTTAGGGGAGTTTCATGTTTTGGTTAGTTGGCTGGATTTTCTTTGGTTTCGTAATAGGGTTGATCGCGCGTGGCGTTGTGCCCGGACCGCAGCCGATGGGGTGTCTTGGTACGATCGTGCTGGGCATCGGAGGTTCTTTCGCCGGAGGGTTGCTGGGATACCTATTGGTCGGTGGGGCGTTGCTCCAGTCCAGCGGTTGGATCGGTTCAATCGTGGGCGCGATTTCACTTTTGGCGATCCAACATTTCCGACGCAAGAAGGCTATCGAGCTTCACCCCGAGAGAACGTTCAAGCTGTGGGAAGTGTGAATTGAAAGATGGAGCCTTGGTAGTCGTAAGTAGCACACAAGCCAAGTCGATTCCGAAGGGATTTAAACAGGGTAGCCGGGGGTACCGCGCGGCGGCGCTCCCCCCGATACGACACCGTGAATGATTTCTTACACTATTTAAATTAGCCGTTTTACCGCTAGATCGCGGTAGGGACTGCCGTTACCGGCAGCCCCTCCGCACAGATCCGTATGTGCGGAACTACTTCATACGGCTGCTCCCTTAGGTATAACGGCCAAGACATTTCCGTCGATACTATGCCGTATTCGCTACGGTTTTCGGAACCGCGCTCCGTCCAGAACTGTGTCTGGTGCGGGTCTAACGAGGTGAACTTTCCTTGAGTCGCCGGCTAATTTTTTTTGACGACTACGTGCTTTGAGTTTCGGCAGTCCACGGTGAAAGCGCCTTGCGATGTTTCGATTAAATAATTAGCGGTTAAAGCTCCCTCAAATGGTCGCAAAACGATCAGAAAGGCCGAATTTCGTCCATGCGGTGGTCGTGATATGTCGAGTATAGTGGCCTTGTCCGATGTTAGCGGATGATGCAGAAAAAGTTGGGCAAACACAGCCGTTGGCATTTGTTTTGCATTTATCGCTCTCCAGCTTAACTAGGGACTGTTGATAGCACTCAGCAAGAGGAAATCCATGACTGGAAGTTCTGACCAAAATTACGACGAAGCCGATGATGTTCTTGACGGTCAAGCTCTTTATAAAAATTCCGAACAGGTAAAACGCCCCTTTGAATCATCATCGAATAATTCCAGCAACAGTATATCAAAGGAACAAACCAGCTACGAAAGCTCGAACTCCAAAGTGGCCAAACAGCCTAACCCCAAGCGTCACAACCTGGGCGACACGGACGTTGACTTTCACGTTGTCGGCATCGGTGCCTCGGCAGGCGGACTGGAAGCTCTTGAAAAATTCTTTAAGGCACTGCCAGCGGATACGGGGATGGGATTCGTTGTCATCCAGCATCTTTCCCCGGACTTTAAAAGCCATATGGAAGAACTTTTGGCGAGGCACACGGAGATGAACATTTACCGTGTCGAAAACGGCATGGAAGTTAAGCCCAACTGCGTCTACTTGATACCTGCAAAGATGGAGATGGTAATCTCCGAGGGGAAATTGTTGCTGACAGAGAGAAGCAAAGTCCGCACACTCTCTCATCCGATTGATCAGTTTTTCCGTTCGCTCGCCAATGACCTTGGCCGCCGTTCGGTCGGCGTGATCCTGTCAGGAACTGGCAGCGATGGATCGCGTGGCATTCGTGAAATTCACGACGCTGGCGGTTTGGTCGCCGCTCAGGATGAAATCTCGGCCAAGTTCGACGGCATGCCGATGAACGCTCAATCGACCGGCGTTGTAGACGTTGTGTTACCACCGCATGCGATTGCCGACGCGCTGGTGAAGTACATCGAAGACGGGCTCAGCCCAGAAGCGCTCGCCGATCAGGACATGGTTTTTCAAAACTTTGATGGTATCGAAAAGATTTTCTACCTGCTGCATCAAATGCACGGGTTGGATTTTTCGTTGTACAAAGCCAGCACGGTTGGACGCCGAATTCAACGCCGAGTCGATTTGCTGAATCTGGGATCGCTGGAAGATTACGTTGTACATATCGAAGCGCATCCCGAGGAGGTCAACGAGCTCTACAAAGACCTGCTGATTGGCGTTACGAAATTCTTCCGCGACCCGGAAGCCTTTGAGGCGATTGAAAAGAAGGTCATCCCACAACTATTTGAAAAAACAGAAGACCGAACTAGCATCCGCATCTGGGTGGCCGGTTGTGCGTCCGGCGAAGAAGCTTATACGCTTGCAATGCTGGTCGATGAGGAGTTGCGACGTCGGAAAATTTCGATGGACGTCAAAATCTTTGCTACTGACGCTCATCATGGTTCATTGCAAACAGCAGCAAAGGGAATTTTCTCGGACGATTCGCTGGACGAGCTAACGCCTGAGCGACGAGACCGATACTTTCGTAAGAAACGTGATGGCTATCATGTGACTCGGGAATTGCGTCGTTACGTCGTGTTCGCGCCGCATAACGTGATCCGAGACGCTCCGTTTACTCAAATGGATTTAGTCACGTGCCGCAATCTACTAATTTATTTGCAGCCCGATGCGCAAAAAAAAGCGTTGGCGATGTTCCATTTCGCGCTAAAATCCGGGGCCACCTTGTTTCTCGGCCCAAGCGAATCGCCAGCGGACTTGGTCGACGAATTTCAAACGGTCGACAAGCGTTGGCGAATCTACACCAAACGCCGAGACATCCGACTGCCGATGACGACGCAGATGCCTTTCGGCACAGCGGGCGTCATGTCGCCACGCAAGTTTATGCCGACGGTGACCGCGTCGCCGCGGATCGAAAATTCATTGATGGGTATTTACGACCGGTTGCTGGACAGGAAGATGCCGCCCAGTTTTCTGGTCAACGAACAGTATGAATTGCTGCACGTTTTTGGCGGAGCTGAGCGGTTGCTGCAAGTGCGTGGAGGACGACCGTCCAATAGCTTGTTGGACACGATCATCGAACCGCTCAAAGCCGCGCTTTCGGGTGCAGTCCCACACGCGGCTCGAAAGCAGGATGTCGTACGTTATACCGGTTTGCGTGTCGTTTCGCCTGACAGCACCGAATACCTTAGCATGACGGTGGAGCCGGTTTTTGATCCTCGGACGAAAACCAGTTGCCTGTTGGTTGAGCTGGAAACGGAAGTTGAAACCGAAGTAGTTCGTGCTCCGGTCGTCTCGATTGACATTGGCGAGGTCAATCAAAATCGAGTCGCGACGCTTGAGTCAGACCTGCGTTACGCGCAAGAGAATTTGCAAGCCACCGTTGAAGAGATGGAGACCTCGAACGAGGAACTGCAGGCCAGCAACGAGGAATTGGTTGCTTCGAACGAAGAACTGCAAAGCACGAATGAAGAACTTCACTCGGTCAACGAAGAGTTGTACACCGTCAACGCGGAACACCAGCGTCGTGTCGAAGAACTGGCTGAAGCTAACGATGACATGGACAATCTGTTGGCCACAACGCGCGTAGGCGTGATCTTTCTGGACGACGAACTCTACATTCGACGCTACACGCCAGAGATCGCTCGGTTGTTCCACTTGGTGTCGCAAGACATCGGTCGGTCCATCACCGGATTCACGCACAACCTCCGACACGATACGTTGGTCGAGGACTTGCGGGAAGTCATTAGCACGCAGAAGGAAATGGAACTGAATGTTGAGGACAATCGCGGCAATCCCTTTCTATTGAGGATTTTACCTTACCGTCGAGAAAATCGAATCGACGGTGTGGTGCTGACCTTGATCGACATCAGTTCGTTGAAGGCGGCTCAGGATGAATTGGAACGGTTCAAGTTCATGACGGAATCAGCCAACGATTCAATTTCGCTGATCGACGCGGAAGGTCAAGTCATTTATGGCAACCCCAGCATGTGTGAGTTGCTGTGTTACTCCAGCGATGAACTTTCGAAACTTAATCTGACTCAGATTAATCCCAGCCATGACCTGAATTGGTTTCGAGAATTGTTTGAACGTTCAGCGGAAGAAAGGATTAAGCCGTTTCGCTCGCATTGGCAGACCAAAGATGGCGTGATGATGCCGGTGGAGGTCAGTGTCAGCGATGTTTTGTTTAAGGAAACTCGCTATCTGTGTGCTAACACCCGCGACATTCGAGATCAAATTGCGTCCGAAGAGGAACTGAACATCCAACATTTGGCGATGGAATCGGCTCAGAACGGAATCGTGATTGCCGATGCGTCATCGGAGGACCTTCCAATTGTCTATACGAACCCGGGTTTTCTGGAACTGACGGGATATTCCGAAGAGGAGGTCATAGGCAGTAACTACCGGTTTTTACAGGGGGAAAATACCGATCCAAAGGCCCTTCAGACAATTCGCGAAGCGTTGAAGGCGGGCGAGAAGTGTCACGTCACGCTGAAAAGTTATCGCAAAGACGGTACGTCATTTTGGAACGACTTGCAGATCACGCCAGTGTTCGATGCCAATGAGAAACTCGTCAGCTTTATCGGCGTGCAAAACGATATTACCGAACGTGTCGAAGCGGAGAACATGGAGAAGCGTAACGCGACTCGTATGCAAACGATTCTGGACACAACCGCCGACGGTATTATCGGTCTGGACCTCGACGGCATCTGCACGTTTTGCAATAGCTCGTCGTTACGACTATTAGGCTACGATCAAACGACAGATTTGATCGGCCAAAACATACACGAATTGATTCAACATTCGCTTCCTAACGGCGCACCTTACAACGTGGCGGATTGCCACATGAATCGTTCAGCCCGCGACAGCGTCAGCGTGCATAACAGCGATGAAGTTTTCTGGCGGAAAGACAGCGCGAGTATTCCGGTGGAGTACTGGGTAAGGCCGATGGTTCGAGACGGCGTAACGCGCGGCTCCGTCGTGTCATTTCAGGATATTACGCAGCGGCTGACGATTGCGAGGCAGCAGGGGCGAATTCTGCAGGATCTAGAATTGGCGAATCAAGCGGCTCAACGGGCCAGCGAAACGAAGAGTGAGTTTCTGGCGAACATGAGCCACGAGATTCGCACGCCGATGAGTGCGATTATGGGCTACGCAGATATTCTGTCACGTTACACGGATGACGCGGACAACCTAAATTGTGTGAACATTATCCGCGAAAACGGCAAGTTTCTGTTGGATATCATCGGCGACATTCTGGACATTTCAAAAATCGAAGCGGGAAAAATCCAGCTCACTCGTCGAGTGATGCGTGTTGACCAGATGATCGAAGAACTGCGAAAAATGCTGATGGTGCGTGCTCAGGAGAAGCAGCTTGATCTTTCCATTGTTATCGAAGGGGATGTGCCGCAAACCATCCGCAGCGACGCTCAACGGTTAAAGCAAATCCTATTAAACTTGGTCGGCAACGCGATTAAGTTCACCGACGCGGGATCGGTCGAACTTATTATTCGCTTTACGAACGGAGACAACAATGTGTTGCAGTTCGATGTGATTGATACCGGCATCGGTTTGTCAGACGAACAAATAGACCGACTATTTCAACCTTTCACGCAAGTCGATGCTTCGGCTGGAAGAAAGTACGGTGGAACGGGACTGGGGCTGGCGATCAGCCAACGGCTGGCGGAGATGCTCGGTGGCACGATCACGGTCGAAAGTCGACTGAAGCGCGGCAGCAAATTTACTCTCTCGTTAAACGTTAACGCAAATGAAAACACTGCGATGATCGGCAGTTCTGATTTCAATCAAGTGCGATTGATTGCAGAGCCTCTTGAGGTTTTGTCTCGAAAAATTTCCGGTCGTATTTTAGTGGTCGATGACCGACGCGAGGTGCGATTTATCGCTCAGCATTTGCTCGAAGATGTGGGTGCGACGGTCATTACAGCCGAGGACGGCGAGAAATGTATCGAGGCCGTTTGCGAGGCGGATGAGAACGGTGACGCCATTGACTTGATCGTGATGGACATGCAGATGCCGGTGCTGGACGGTTATGGGGCGACGAAGAAATTGCGGGAGATGGAGTATACTAATCCTATCATCGCGCTAACGGCACACGCGATGGAAGGCGACCGCGATAAGTGTCTTGCGGCGGGATGCTCGGACTACGTCACCAAGCCTCTAGAGAGGGCGACGTTTTTAAATGTGATCGCAGGATTTCTCGAAAAAGCAGGGGAAGGTTCCGTCGACTGCAGTGACGAAGATTCGGATTCAGAGTGCTCGGCGGATGAGAGCAATAGAGCAAAGGGCGGTGCTGAACGGCGTGTGCTGATCATTGATGACAACGATCATGCGGCGAATTCGCTGGCGGCGCTGCTGTCGTTCGAAGACCATGAAGTGAAGATCGCAACGTCGGCAAAAATCGGGATCGAATCAGCTTTAAAGCTACTTCCGGATGTGGTGTTGCTCGATTTAGGTTTGCCGGAAATGAGCGGGTTTGAAGTGCTGGAGGTTTTAAAGTCCGAGAATCAGCTTAGAAATACAAAGTTCATCGCGGTCACTGGAGAGTTCGATTCCAAAAAGAGTCTACAGGCCGGTTTTGACGCTCACATTATCAAGCCCGTTGACATCGATAAATTGATCCACACGATTGCCCAATTGTCGGAACAAAGTTGAGTGGTCTATGAGTTATTCTGGGAAACGTTCTGTTCCGACAGACCTTAAAACGAAGAAGGATGCGAAGCTTGCTGGCTACCGGACAGAAGCCCAGTGGTTTAAAAAGTTCCGCGCACCGTTGGCGGGAGAGAGGCCGATCATCGTCAAGGGCGACGAGTACTTTTCAGAAGTTCAAACGGAGGAACTGTTTTCTCAATCACGAGGGAAGAAAGAAATCGGCAGTCTATCCGCTCACGCAACACCCGTTGGCAATAAACGCCTCCCAAGACGTTCGGTATGGTACGACGTTTATCGAGGATCCGATTTTATCTTCGAACCAAAACGGGAATATGTCGCAAAGAAGGTTGCCCCGCCACGCACCGTAGATCTGCTTGACGCCATAGCCAAAGTCGTGTCAACCGCCGAAAAGTTTATCGCAGCATCCAAAGGCTCGTATAAATCCGGCGATCGTCGCAGAAGTCGTGGGTTTCGTAAACGTGCTAACAATCTGCTTGCGATCGTGGAACTTGGGTTGCGTCGAGCAATCGTATTGGAACTAGTTCAGCACGTTGGATCACGCGGGAAGATCCATCAATATGCAACGCCATACGGAATTCTCAAATCAACGATCAAACCGCCCGATTGGTTCGAGCTTAATTCGAAACATCATTTGACGTTGTCGCCAAAGGAACCGCCTCCAAAACCGAAATGCCGACTCAAAGATGCGATCTACACGATCGAACAATTCAAAGACGATCCGACTTTGACTTGGCCTTGAGACGCCTCAGAAGTAATTAAATTACCGGCCGCTTACCCGGTTGACGTACTCTTCGATTCGCAAGTCAACCGTTTGATAAGGATGAACCTCAAGCGTGGGCTGGACATTCCACGACCGGATTTTCCAGCCCTTTTGCCGTCTACGGTTTTCAGGCTCTGGCGATGTTGAATGTTTGTGCGCCGCTTCTCATTGGTTTGGCTTCCCCCGAATCAACAAGCCTCGGAATTTTGGCGTGGGTAGGAATTTCGCTATGGCTGTTCGGCGTACTGTTCGAAGCCACCGGAGATTTACCTGTTCTTCACCTCCATCTGGTTGAACAGGGGACTTACACTCCCAAGCGAATAAACATGCCCGGCACACACGAAAAAAGAGGCTGCTCGCTGTGAGCAACCTAAGTCATTTCGCTTATACAGCTGACAAGTAGACACAGCTTATCCACTGATAATGTCACCGCTGAAAGCAATCTTTAGTTATCGGCTAAGATTTGGATGAATGGCGTAATATCCAAGAAGGTAACGTCTCCACTCTCATCACAATCCGCTTCGCATTGAAAACCATTGCCAGACAAAATCCCAATGAAGGAGTTAATGTCCAAAAAGGTGACTGAACCGTTCATGTCAACATCTCTAAGAATACAACCTCCATCGCACGAGGTTTCAACTGAAATGCTGGCCTGAAGAGCCGATTCGTCGGCACCAATGTTTCCGTTGTTACCAATGACGAAATTGACGGTATCGCCAGCTGCAAACGTCAGTCCCGTGACGTTGAACGATCCGTCAGCTTGAGACAGTAGACTGGCATTCTGGATGACGTTATCACGGTCAACACTGAACAAAAGAGTGGCGTTGTGATACCGGATCACGTCGATCGAGCCGCTGTGGTTGGCGTTGAGGTTATTCGGAGTAACAAGATCGCGAAAGCTGCCCACGATACTGCCATTGTTCGAGATTTAGTCCGAAAGCTTGGGTAAAGGTGTATTGTCGGCCACTGCAACTTGAACCCATCAAACCTATTTGCCACTGAAAGCCTAAACGTAGGCAGTACTGTCTACAGATGGGACTGAATAGGTGGATTGGAATGATTTACCACTAAAACGGCACAGGTTTTCCGGACGCGAATTCGAAATGCCATTTGGTACATTTGACAAAAAAAGGAGGGCTGCTGATCCGAAATACTTAATTAACGGCAGCTATTCTTGACGAACAGCATCGGTCGTTTCAGTTAAAATAAATCATCAGGTTTACCGGCAGTTCAGTCCAAGCCTATCATTTCTTCTATTTAAATTTTTAGGAGCTTCCATGTTGGTTGCAAGAAAAGGAGACCGAATTCTTCGGTCTGCTTTTACGCTCGTTGAGCTACTAGTGGTCATTGCGATCATCGGAATTTTAGTTGGCATGTTACTACCTGCTGTGCAGCAGGTACGCGAGGCGGCGAGACGAACAGAGTGCTCCAACAACCAACGTCAGCTTGTGCTTGCTCTGCTCAATTTCGAATCAGCACGCATGAATTTTCCGCAGGCTGCTGGGCCGCTTGGCTCGATGAATTCGGCCGACATCGGAACTGCCTTTCTGGCAATCATGCCATTTATCGAAGCCAACAATCAGTACAGGGAAATTATTGCGACTACCAGTCCGAGGACCGTTTCGCGAGGCTTGGGTGCGACTCGAGACCATATTTTAGCATCGACGCCTCCGTTTTTTCTGTGCCCTTCGCGCGTGACATGCCTCGAAGGAAGCGAAGAGTGGCGTAGGAGCGGGCAATTTATGAGTGTGACCAACTATCCAGCCAATGTCCAAGCACTGCATCATCATCTTGAAGGCCAGCCGAACTACACCTCCTATCCGACAATCGCTGGCTTCTCCGACGGAACCACCAACACCATCGTTTTTGCGGAGAGGTACAATTCAACCTTATCTATGGAAACGGCTAGGGCTGGTGGCCGTATACCAGCCAATTCAACTTGGGCTCGAACAGCACTTCATGGGGTAGGGGCAAATAACAGGAATCCAATATTCGCTTGGAACGACAATGAAGAACCTCCTGTTCCTGTGATTTCGCCTCCGCAAATTCGTCCGAGCTTGACGCCAAACAGCAACAACGAATGCAATCCCAATACTACTCAAGGTTTGCATTCGGTGATGAACATTGCTTTGCTTGATGGCAGCGTTCGTGGCCTCTCAGGTGAAATTGGTCTAGATACTTGGTTTAATCTCATTCTGCCTCGCGATGGACAGGTTCTAGGTGACTTTTGATTGTTAAAATTTCCGCGTTGGAAATTTAGTTTTGGGTACCTAGGAGATCATAAATAATGTTTGGGTTGTTCTGTGTTGGGATTTTTTCGGGTTGTATAGTTACGCTTGCTAGTTGCGGAGAAAAACCTAATGCCATTGAAAGCCGAGGGTCTGAAAAAGAATCGGTAACCTAGGACGGAGAACCGTTAACTGGTGGTGGGACAGTGAAGTTTCAATCGGTCGAGAATCCACGCATGCGAACTTCGGTAGGCCTTGATGATAGCGGACAGTTTGATGTAAGTTCCGCTCCCACCGGGATAGTCAAAATATCGGTGATGACGACGCCTGAGCTTTATCCAGAGATGACGCTAATTCCTAAGAAGTACTCCAGACTGAAGGCTTCTGCCTTGCAACGCACAATCTCCGACGATGATGAACCGTTCGAGATAAAGCTGAAATCAAAGTGACAGCCTTGGAGGTTAGCTGGAATTGCGAACCACTTAAAAAGCATTCTGTTCATTAAAAAGGGCGTCTCTATCGAGACGACCTTTTTCACATAACTTGGTTTAGTGGTGTCCGATTTCTCAGGCGTTAGCCGGCTGTAGATTGCCCAACGAACCGGCGGCTAGCGCCTTGCCGCTCACGCCACCGTGCAAATGAACTACTCGAATTTCGGTAACGGCGGAACGTTCAGCACTTCAACGAGCTCCGGTTTTCGGTTGGAAATGGTATCGGCAAAACCGTACCAGGACGCCCCAACACCGTATCCCATCTCACAGTCAGTTTATGACCAGACATCCATATTTAACTGAAGCGAACTGCCAAAGGGCATCGTGTCGAGTGCACAACTTCGAGTCTCGGTGCTGTATCCCTGCGTGCTCTTTTGGTCGGCCGTTTTGCGACTCGATTTATTATAGACGTTACAACGAGATTGAGCGTGAAACGGATGCTCGTAGAAATCCGTGCTCCGGCCACCCCAAGAGTAGGCGTAGTAGTCGTCGGTTCCAGTGCAGAAAATGGAGGGAAAGTCCTCTCCATCAACCCAGATCTTTTCGTCGCCTTCCCCCACTACTTTTTCACCGGGTTCATAATTGTCAAGGTATCGCCGACGTAAACAACACGCTCTTTGAGCGTGCCATAGTTCCAGTCGGAATAAGGGCGTGTTGCTACCGGATATTGCCCGCGCCAACCTGCGTGAAAGTACATTGAGTTTCATCCCAAGTCCAGTCGCCCGTTTTCACGGCGAGCGACGCGGATACCGGATCGTCCCCAAAGTTCACCAACGAGACCTTACCGGTCTTCTGATAGGGAATGACCCAGCGGCAGGTCATCGAACCGTCTTCGGCAACCGAACGATGCGAGCCAACTGCTCTATCCATTCCCGTATCCGAAGGATTGCCCCAAAGTCGTTTTGCCCATCGGTGGGCGGTGTCAAACGCCCCTCCCTTCCTGCACCGACATGCCCAATGGTGCTCGTTGGCGGAATTCCCTCAGCAACATTTTGGCCATCTTCAACATTGATTGGGAAGCGAAGGCCAAAGTGCTTAAGGAGCAAGCTGCCAAAAAAGCGTCGGCCAAAAAGAGAAGAAAGATAGCTGAGAAAGCCAACACCGCTGGCTCTCGAACCTAAGCCAATTACCTTCGTCGTAATAGGTGTGACACCGAGTCGGCACCCACTTTCGCCTCAAGGTCCATCTTGTTGCCGCTCACCGTGCCCAACAAGCTATCCTTTGCAGGCGAACCATTCTTGTGAGGTTGATTGATAGATATCTGGTGTCCATTCACCCTCCAACTACCTGTAAAGTTATTGGTTTTCGAATCCACCACCCCAACTCAAGTAAAGGTGCCGTCAGCTTTCAATTCAAAATCCATACTCCCCTTTCTGAACGCATCGATAATTTTGTTATGAACATCTGGCCCCCCGGTGATGATCGGGTTCACCTTGCGTTTAATTAGGTCCGCCGAAGCCCTTGCGTCCATTGACCAACTCCCCACGATGACGGAACCGTCCGGTCTCTTTTCTTACTCATCGGAGTTCGTTGTGGGAGCAACAACCTTCGGCGTCACATGACCTTGGCTCGAACTTTCTGCGCGCTGAGCGTAAGTGCCTAAGTCGCAGCCGCTGTTCGTTCCGCACAAGGCAATCAAAAAGATGATTAGGGGCAGACGTGATCGAAGAAAAATCGTCATAACAAGAACTGGCAAACCGAAAAAAGCGAACAGTGACATCTGATGGAAATTATCATACTTGAGTTAAGAAACCGAAGCAAACTCAAGAGATGTTGACGACTGGCTACCACGTTCCTCTTCTACCGCAGGTAAAGTCTCCCATGGCAAAGGCCACGTCAAATTTGGCAAAGCCAGCACGGGCAAGAAATTCGTTGAATGGTATTTCGAGAATAACCATTCGGCTGACGCCATTGGCCGGAAATGGTCTCTGCGTCGACGAACTGATCGTGAAATAGGCAAGGACACCCAATCCGCGTTGCCTCGTTCGTCGATGGGAAATGTCAACGGATTACAGGTTGTCAGGCGTTCACTTTTCTCCTCAGGAAATCAAAATCCATGTGGACTTGGAGTGCAAAAATCTCGAAGGTAAAGTATCTTGGTAGCCATTCCTACAACAAACCGGCATGTTTGGTCGTTTTCAACCCCGTAGGTGACCTTCCGCCGTTTTTCATCCCCCTTCATCCCCCTTCATCGTCGATCGTTTGCCGCATAGATATTTATGAAAAAGATCAAAAAACTTCTTGTTGCCAACCGAAGTGAAATCGCTATCAGAGTCTTCCGAAGCGCCACGGAGCTGGGCCTGAGCACCGTTGCCGTCTACGCACATGAAGATCGTTACGCGCTGCACCGATTCAAAGCCGATGAGGCCTATCAGATTGGAAGTCCTGGTGAACCGATCAAGTCCTATCTGAACATTCCGGCGTTGATTCAATTGTGTTTGGATCACAACGTGGATGCCATCCATCCGGGCTACGGTTTTTTATCCGAGAATCCTGATCTGGCTAAGGCCTGTCAGGACAATGGAATTATCTTCGTCGGTCCGACGTTGGACACACTACAGAAACTTGGCGACAAAACATCGGCGCGTTTGATTGCCAAAGCCGCCAACGTACCCGTTCTCAGCGGAACCGACTCAGCCATCACCGATATGGCGTCTGGACACAAGCAAGCCAATGACCTTGGTTACCCTTTGATTCTCAAAGCGTCCCACGGCGGCGGTGGACGCGGGATGCGGGTTGTGAATAACGAAGATGAATTCGATTCCGCGTTCGAACAAGCGACGCGCGAATCGTTATCCGCATTCGGCAGCTCCGAAGTCTTTGTCGAAAAGTTCATCGAGAACGCTCGCCACATCGAAATCCAACTCCTCGGAGACACCCATGGAAATCTCGTTCACTTGTTCGAACGAGATTGCTCTGTCCAACGCCGACATCAAAAAGTGGTCGAGCTTGCCCCAGCGCCCAATTTACTTCCCGAGGTCAGGCAAGCTCTTTGTGACGCGGCCATCGCGATTGGCAAAGAGGTCAGCTATCAGAACGCTGGCACGGTTGAGTTTCTCGTCGATGCAGACACGAACAAATTCTATTTTATCGAAGTAAATCCACGCATTCAGGTAGAACATACCGTCACCGAGGAAGTCACCGGTGTGGATATCGTGAAAACGCAGATTATGGTCGCCCAAGGGATACCACTGAGTGACGACGCGATCGGACTTGGCAGTCAAGAAGCGGTCAAAACCAACGGTTTCGCACTGCAATGTCGGATCACCACCGAAGATCCGACGAACAACTTCATGCCTGACTACGGACGGGTGGTGCACTACCGTTCTCCTGGCGGGGCAGGTGTACGATTGGATGCGGGTTCGGCGTATTCTGGAGCCGTTGTTAACCCGTTTTATGATTCCATGTTGGTGAAGCTGTCCGTCAGAGGAACAAAATTCCCCGACGCCATCCAACGCGCCAAACGTTGCTTGATGGAATTTCGAATTCGCGGCGTGAAGACCAATATCCCTTTCTTGCTGAAGCTGCTCGATCATCCAACCTTTGCAGACGGTGACTGCACAACTCGATTCATTGATAAGACTCCGGCCCTATTCGATTTTCCGGTGAGGAAAAATCGCGCCACCAAACTGTTGACGTTTCTTGGTGACGTAATCGTCAATGGAAACGAACTGGTCAAGGGCAGGGCGGTCGCCACTCGCCGCGATGCGGCCCCCATTCCTAACTTCGACCGCGCGGTGCCTATTCCCAAAGGGACGCGTGACAAGTTCAAAGCGCTTGGACCTGAAAAATTTACGCAGTGGGTCAGAGAGCAAAAGCGCCTGTTCATTACCGATACGACTTTCCGCGATGCACACCAGTCCTTGCATGCGACCCGATTTCGAACGCATGACTTGCTCAACGTCGCGCAGGCGTACTCGATGCGGGCCTCGGATCTTTTCTCCCTAGAGATGTGGGGCGGGGCGACTTTTGACACCTCCATGCGATTTTTAAAAGAGGATCCTTGGCAACGGTTGGCAGATATCCGCGCAAAGGTTCCCAACATTTTGTTGCAGATGCTACTACGGGCATCAAACGCCGTTGGGTACACGAACTATCCCGACAACGTTGTGCAAGCCTTTGTCAAGGAAACGGCCGATGCAGGTCTGGATGTTTTTCGTGTCTTCGACGCGCTTAACTGGACGCCCAACATGAAGGTGGCGATGGACGCGGTATTGGAAACCGGCGCCATTTGCGAAGCATCAATCTGCTACACCGGCGACATTCTCAATCCCAAACGCACCAAATACGATCTAAAGTACTACGTGAATCTGGCGAAAGAGCTGGAGAAGATGGGAGCTCATATCCTCGCTATTAAGGATATGGCGGGACTCTGTAAGCCCGATGCTGCGGCGCTGCTGGTGAAAACTCTAAAGCAAGAAGTCGGCATCCCCATCCACTTCCACACTCACGACACAGCCGGAATTCAAGCGGCCTCGATCCTCAAAGCCGCCGAAAACGATCTCGACATTGCCGACGCTGCGATGGCGCCGATGTCGGGCAACACGTCACAGCCGAACATGAACACGCTGATGGCGTCGCTGGAGTTCACCGATCGAAACACGGGTTTAGATCAGGGTGCACTGGATGAAATCGCCGAGTACTGGCGTTGCACTCGCGAGTTTTATGCTCCGTTTGAAACGATGGTGCTTCCTTCGACCGCCGATTTGTATAACCATGAAATGCCCGGCGGCCAATACACCAACTTGTTCGCTCAAGCCCAAGCGTTGGGTTTAGCCGATCGCTGGTCAGAAGTCTGCAGCATCTACGCCGATTGCAATCAATTACTGGGCGACATTGTCAAAGTGACCCCGACGTCCAAAGCCGTCGGTGATTTGGCGTTGTTTTTGGTGGCCAATGACTTCACCACCGATACCGTTTTGGACGAATCGCGCGAATTTGCGTTCCCACAATCGGTGATTGATCTGGTCGGCGGCATGATGGGGCAACCCCCAGGCGGATTTGAACCCAAGTTAATCAAACGAGTTTTGCAGGACCAAGAACCGGTTGTCGGTCGACCGGGCGAAACGTTGCCTCCGGCTGACTTTGCAGCAGCAGGCGCAGAAGTCGCAGCTTTCCTAGGCCACGAACCAACGCAGCGCGAGATCGTGACGTATCTGCTGTATCCAAAAGTCTACAAAGATTACATTGAACATTATAAGAAATACGGAAACGTAAGTTGCATTCCCACGCCTTACTTCTTCTTTGGGCTGTCACCCGAAGAAGAATTTACAGTTGTCATTGAAAAAGGGAAAACGCTGATCGTTAAATTCTTAACGGTCGACGGCGGCAGCGCTGATGGAAGCCGCAAGGTTTTCTTTGAATTGAACGGACAACCTCGTGACGCCTCTGTGATCGACCGTTCGCTTGATAACTTATCGGCTTCGCGAGCCAAAGCCGATGCCGCAAACATGAAGCACGTCGGTTCGACGATGCCGGGGATGATCGTGACCGTTGCTGTGAAGGCCGGAGACAAAGTCATCAAGGGTCAGAAACTGATAACGTTGGAAGCGATGAAGATGGAGACGACCGTCAACTCCGAACTTGATGCAACGGTCGCCAAGGTCCACGTCGAACCCGGTGTTCAAGTAGAAACGGGTGACCTGATGGTCGAGTTCCAGTGAAAACCTATTGGCGGCAGGGCGGTTACCCGACAGCTCTTACTTTAGATGATCCAACGGATCTTCTTAACAGCCGCTGGGCGATAGCCCCCGGTCCTTCGTAGCCATGGATGGACCGGACGCTTTTCCGTTGTCGGCTGATTTCTATTTTCTAACAATCGGTGCTAATTGTCCCCAACCAACTCAATCCGCAAGTCTGATCTGGAATCACTGGTGAGCGATACGTTTCTGCGAAGCGTTAAACACTTTACCGAAACCGATTCGACAAATACTCGCGCCATAGATTTGCTGGCATCTGAAGATTCGCTTGTTACGCCCTGTTTGCTATATGCCGAAGATCAAGTTGCCGGCCGCGGCCGGGGAGACAACTATTGGTGGTCCGCGCGGGGGAGTCTAACCTTCTCCGTGGTTGTCAATTTCCTTGAGATTGCGTTCTCTGCTCAGCAAAAACCATTGTTACCGCTGCTAACCGGGATGGCGATCGCACGCACAGGCCAGCAGGTCCTGCCGTCGGGTGATTTCCACCTGAAGTGGCCCAATGATGTTTACTTAAACCAGCGAAAACTGGCCGGAGTACTGACCGAAGTTCCATCTCAATCCTCGCACCATGCGATCATCGGAGTCGGACTCAACGTCAACAATCGGTTTACGCACGCGCCACAAGACCTGCAGGGAACAGGCATCGCGCTGGCCGACCAGTCAGAAACGGAATTCGAGCGACTCGAGATCCTTCGATCCTTTGTGCACCACTTTGAAGATTTGGTAAAATCATTCGCAGCCGGCAAGAACTTCCTCGATGAATGGCCGCGGTACTGCTTACTAAGCGGTAAACAAGTAACCCTCCAAACGGGATCGACCGAGGTAACCGGAATCTGCCAAGGCGTCGACGACACGGGGGCTTTACAGCTTCAAATAGGATCCGATCAAGAACGTTTCTTCGGTGGTGAGGTCAAAGCATGGAAATGATTTGACGATACCTTTCTATCAAACATATTTCTCCGATCCTGTTACGCCATGCCCTCACCGGAACTTGTCGCTAACTGCCGCCGAAAATTTCAATGAACGAAGTGATATCGAGAAAGTTCACGACTCCATCAAAGTTGCAATCCGCCTGAAGTTAATACTCTCCAGAGGCAAGAACCGCAATAAACGGACCGATGTCGAAAGCGTTTACGAAATAGATAACATTGATGAAACCATTTCCTATAGGAAAACCACTTAAGTCAACATCTCCAAGACTATCGTCCGTGTCTGTTGGGATACAGAATTCATCCGGATCGTCTACGGGACAGCAAGGATTAAGTTGGACAAATGTATTCACCGTCGCAGAGCCAAACGACGGATTCAGCGGGGGAAAGTCATTCGCCGCAAGGCCAAGAGCACCTTGGAGCCCCAACGCAAATTCCAAGTCTGCAGTGCCGTTACCAACCACTTCAAAATCTACTCGGGCAAGCAAGAGAGCACCATTAGAACCGGCTCCAGCGACGAAGCCTGGGTCAACGAACGGAGTGATGTTGGGGTCAACTCCTTTTTGGAGAATATTCACAGAAAACAGTCCACCCGAACTACCATCGGCATCAACCGATATCACCGACGAATCAAACCTCGTTCCAGCTACGAAGGTATCATTAGATGTAGGATTAAACCTCTCTCCGCCAGTAAACCTAATCACAGATGAATCACTCGTTGTGAACTCGAGATCGATGGCGTCAAAACCAAATAGTACGTCAGAGAAAATTTAGGCTGAGCCAGTCTGACCTGAGTCCAAATTGGAGCTTGTAATAACTTCCGTTGGGCTGAAGGAGCATATGATATCCTGAGCAGAAGCAAAGGCGGGACTGGCCATTACAATTTCAGCGGCGACGAAACATTTCTTTAAAATGGAATCACCTGCATTGTTGAGGTTACGTGTCTTAGAAAATCGCAAGCACACTCCCCGAATCGACTGAACAAATTCTACTACCTTCATTGTGAAGTTTTGGAAGTTTAACGCGAATTTATTCTGAGGTTCTTCGCAGAATTTAATGGCACAATTAGCTTAAACAACTGATGGCAATAGGGGGATTGTGTCTTGATGTTGAGCTTCCGGTTTCAACCTTGGGTAGTGAGACGTAAAAACCGAGAATGAACGCGAATACCGAGAACGTGTATCTCATTCGCGTTTATTCGCGTCCATTGGCAGTTAAAGCGGATTCGAATCTCGCCCCAATCCTTCCTCAAATCAGTCGAGTCTATTTGCGATTGGTACTTGGTGTTTTATCATCAGCCACTCAATTTCACGAAGAAACAATTTTGGCTCGCAGAATACTGCCCGCTCTCCTAGGAATTTCATGTTCGATCGCTCCATTGTTCATCACTACGAAGACCCCGTCGATTTGATTTGGATCCGCGCGGCTGAGAATTTGGGCCTGAGCATCAACCGATCGGCAGAAGCGTTTGCCTCATACGATGGCCAAGGGACGCTGACAATTGCTCAGCCTTGCGATTTCGACGCCGATGATTGTCTCGCGCAAATGATCTTTCACGAACTCTGTCACTGGTTGGTCGCCGGTAGGAACGCCAAACATCTGTCGGACTGGGGGCTGAGCAATATTGATGACAGCGATTTGGTTTACGAATACGCTGCTCACCGTTTGCAAGCAGCCCTTTCTGCTCCACATGGCTTGCGAAAATTCATGGCCGTGACCACCGACTGGCGGCCTTATTGGGATGCGCTGCCCGAAGATCCGCTAAGAGACGGTGACGATCCGGCCATCGCGATCGCTCAGGAAGGTGCTCATTTGGCGCGCCTGGAACCCTTCCACTCCGTGCTCAAACGAAGCCTGTCCGCAACAGCCGCGATCGCCGATGCTGTTCGAAGTGCGGCACAACCGTCGGCACTGTGGAGTTTGACACGCGCTCGTCATCGTTTGGGATCGCTGATGGCCCAAGACGTCAATTTGAATTGTGGATCGTGTGCTTGGGCCGCCGTAGAACAAGACATAGCAACGTCGCAAACGCGATTGGAGTGTCTTCAACAAAAATCGCCCAGTGGATTTTCACCCGAGGTTGATTCGGACGAACAGGCTTGCCAGCGCTGGGAACCAAAATTCACCATTGAAGATTGCGGATCGTGCGGAGCCTGCTGCCGTCAAGGATTTAATCTGCTGACCGTTTCTTCGGAAGACCCTTTTCGTAAGCTTCATCCAGAACTGGTTCAACTGCGCGACGACGGCGAGCATTGTGTTCCGCGCCCCGATGGTGTCTGCGTGGCACTTGCTGGTGACGGCGAACGAGGGACACCCTATCGATGTCGCCACTACGCCACGCGGCCTGAGAACTGCGCTGAATTTGAGGTTGCGGGAGAGGCTTGCCTTCAAGCCCGTCGTCGAGTGGGTTTGAGCAGATAATGAGCGGCAGGGCACTAGCCGCCGGTTCGTGGCGCTGCATACCGGCGGCTAGCGCCTTGCCGCTCACATCAGGTTACTACTTCCCTGGATCAGCTTCATCCAAAACCGTCGCAGCAGGAAAATTGGCGGCGATTTCGCCACCACGGGAACGCAACCGCTTGTTGTTGGATCTACCTCTTGGCTGATTCATTAAAATATTCATACCGCCAAGCTCGTCCATCCTCTCATAAAGACGATTCTCCATCTCTTTGACTTGACTGGCGTACGCCGGGTCGTGAATCAAGTTGTATTGTTCTTCGGGATCGGCCTGAATATCAAAAAATCAAGTGCATAGTCTGTTAGTTCCGAAGTGATATATCCCTTCTGCTTGACTCGTTTGCCATTCACGTTCAACGTGTACTTCGGGGTTGGCGGCAAGTAGTGACCTTGGCCTTTAAAGCTGACCCAATAATCAAATCCCGGACGAGAGTTATCGTTGTGACCGCCCATGTGCCATTTGCCAACGAACCCCGTGTTGTATTCGGCCTTTTGCAAGTACTGCGGAAAGTACAGCGTGCCATCGGGAACCAACCGTTAATTGTCGATAACGCGATGCCGGAATGTATAAAGCACTGTCAGGATTGATACGCGACTGGGCGAACACAAAGACGTTGTAACGAAAACGTTCTTCATATGTACGCCATTGGTAGCCAGTGAATCCATATGAGGCGTTTCAGCAAACTGATGACCCATGAATACCATTGCGTCGTAGCGATGGTCGTCAGACAAAATAAAGACCACGTTGCGCTTCTTCGCACCGTCGATCGCGACTGGATCTACCGAACTTGGCACAGGAAGGACCGAACTGGCCTCGCCCGCCTCCGCCTCTTGGTCACCCAAGGTGGTGGAGGCAAAGATGGCCAGCATCATTAATGTCGCAACAAGTTTCAATGGCGCGGAAACGAATTAGAATTTCATGTTTTAATGATCTAAATTGGGGCAACGGTTTGAGAAACTTCAGTGCAAATATTAACACTTTCGTCATCGCCTGACACTTAAAAACCTTACGTTTTCGATTCGGCCAAGGTTGAATGAAGACGGCCTACCGCTATCCTGTTTTTATATAAAAACCTTTTCATAAATACCATTAGCAAATTCACTTGGGGTGGAATGATCGAATGAAGAAAAACAAAGTTGCCTTGGTTGCCGTTTCACTCGCCACATTCATGGGCTTAGAGAATTGCTTCGCACAAGACGCGACCGACGCCGCAGCTGGGGCAACAGCCACCCAGGCATTTCCCTACACTGTCACCGAAGCAACCAAGCAGCGCGACCTGAGCGCCGCGATGAAGCGCAGTTTGCTGAAGCACGATGGTGACACACCTAAGACCAATGAGCTAAGCTCTTGCTTTAAATTTACGCGTCTGAAGGGGCTCGACTACCACGGCGGCGACGGATCCGTCTCGCGCCGAGACCCATCGAAAATCATTTTTACCGGCGGAAAGTACTACGTCTGGTACACCCGGCGCAGCACGCCGACGCCGCCTCAAGGTGCTGATTTGTGCACCGACACGATTCCATCGACGGATTGGGATTTGTGTGACATCGGTTACGCAACCAGTTCCGATGGATTCATATGGCAAGAGCAGGGCGTCGCGGTGCCGCGGCCAGAGAAACCAAATCCCGGTTGGCGGTCGGTGTCCACAACTGACATTTTGGTTTGGAAGGGGAAATACTATTTGTACTATCAAGCCTTCTTAGAGGCCAGCGGTAAACGCGGCGACTATTGCCCCGTCGCATTGTCTTACGCCGATTCGCCAGACGGGCCTTGGACGGCAACCAACAAGGTTGTGATCCCAAACGGGGCCGATGGCGAATGGGATCAGTTCGCGATCCACGATCCTTATCCTTTGGTTCACAACGGGAAGATCTACCTTTACTATAAATCAGCTTTTAATCGCCCTGACAATAAATGGGTCGCCGGCGGGCTTGCGATCGCGGATGATCCGCTGGGACCGTTTGAGAAACACCCTCTCAACCCAGTCCTGAATTCGGGGCATGAGGTTACTTTATTTCCCTTCAAAAAGGGCGTCGCAGCGCTCACGATCGTTGATGGCAACGAACATAGTACGATTCAGTACGCTGAAGATTGGATCAATTTTGAAATTGCTGCCACAGCGGCGCTGATGCTGATCGCCTCCGGTCCGCGTGTCGCCGATGCATTCACCAACACAACCGACGGACGAGGCATCTCGTGGGGATTATCTCATTTCACCAACGCCGGGACAAGCGAGACTCAACATTCGATTCTGGCTCGTTTTGACTGCGACCTTAGCCGTGATGTCGAAGATCCAGCGATGAAGAAGACGTTCCCATGGCTATCGGTCGATGTTTTTTTTAGCCAACGATTGAACAAGCAGCAACGTAAGAGAATCGACGCACAATCAGCCAAGTAGTCGGACGTAAGGTTGAGGCTCCGCCAGATGAACTGAGCGGCAAGGCGTTAGCCCGGATATTGCATCAGCCGCATGGCGATAGCCACCGGTTTTTACGAATATCCGGCGGAATAGTAGTCGAAGCCTCCGTTGATCGAACGCGCAACAACTTGATCAAAATCGTACGCGACATATCGCGAACCGGGTGTGGTCAACGACGCCGGTGGACGTTGCAATAACATTTGCAAAGTTCAAAGCCGTGATCTGAAACCCACGGCCGTTGAGAAAAGCGTAGGTAGACCCGCCCGAGAAGACATCATCGGCATCAGAATCTCTGAAGCTTGCAAAGTCCCTCCCGCCATGAATAGAATGGACGGTCGAACGCTCAAAACCTACCGCCGTAATCGTAGCGCTTCCGATGCTAACGTTAACCGTATCATCGCCTGCAGTTCCGAAGAACGCGGGCTGAGTGACCGTCCCTTCATTAACGTATTGAAGCCCTGAATTATCTGGGAATTCTCCACCTTCTCGCGTTACGATAGCCGCCAAGTCGCTATCGCTGATTGTGTTGGAAACTTTAGCAACCGATCCGTCGAAGAAGGAAATCGAAAAATTATCCAACAGACCGTGACCGAGTCCCGCTTTGGGATCATTGGGACCGAAGTTAATGTCTGAAGGCTGGGTCCACGGGACCGCGTTGTCACTGGACGTCTCGACCACCATGACCGTATTGCTGCTGCCGTCTCGTAGATTGCCTAAGGAGAGTCCCCGCCTGCTGGCTTCAGGCAGAAATGCTGTTTCGTCGCCGACGAAGATTTTGAAAACCGTCTGGCCATTTTCGACTTCCGGGTGAGCGTAGATCCGTGGCATCAAGGGTATCGTCGTTGTACTGCCATTGGGCTCCATCAAGTCGAGTCGCGATCAAGTGGTCGGCGTTATCAGTCGCGATGTTTGCGAACCGCTGGTGTACGTCTTGATCTGAATAGAAAAAGTACCCTGATCCCGATACATCATCCGAAACCGCAATGCCTGAGTTGACGTCGCCCACCTGCACGTCCATAAAAAAATCCCCCTGTAATTCCTCCAGTAAATTCACGGCCAGCATCTTGCGCGGCTGCAGCGTTTGGTAGCTGAGGTTCTGGCAGGTCTTGAAGGAGGCCCGAAAGTGATGGGTCGGCGGATGATGTGAGGGAAAAAGTCTCTTGAAAAGAGACTTTTATAAATTCGTTTCATCAGAGAGAATGGCGAGAAGAAGGAGCTTGGGTGGCAGTTGAAGTCGCGACACCGTTATAGCGATAACCGCTCAGCGTATCTAGAAAATGCAGAGCAAAATCACACGAAAGGGGCTTCCGCCTCCCCCTACGCCCAAGGAAACTTGCTTAAGGTGTATGTCTCCGACTATTCGAAACGGGATTCGCCAAAATTCGTTGCTTTCTTGCCGAGGGAATTCTGGCGAATCCATTACGAATGTAGGACATTGGTGATTCACTTGATTGTTCATCTGACTGATGCCAGAATACCGAAGCGTAAATAACCTTGGTTGGATTCCAAAAAAAGCGATGCCAGCGCGACGCGGACGTTGAATTAGTGCTTTGACTCGTGTTAGAAGAATTAGACTTTTCCGAGGACGTTGAATGACACAGGAACCTTCCAACGATCCATTTCACGGGCCACGCGAGAAGCGTGGCGTGATGCAGTGCCCCGTCGAGGGCGAGACGATCACGATGTTGCTTCGCCATGCAGACGTGCGGGCGGCGGCAACGGACTGGAAAACGTATAGTTCCGACGCACCGTTTCGCGTACCCATTCCCTCAGAAGAGAACGTACGTTCGGTCCGGCAGCTACCGATCGAAGTCGACCCACCCAGCCACAAAGAGTACCGGGACCTGACGCAGCCATTTTTCCTACGCGCCAAACGACCTGATGTCATCGAAGCGGTCAATCGAATGATCGGCGCCGAGATCGACCGCCTTTGTGGATTGGTATCTTTCGACGCCATCGAACAGTTGGCGATCCCCATTCAATCACGCGCGTTGACCTACCTGTTGAACATGCCGACGACCGAAGCCGAAATCTGGATCGGCTGGGGCGTGCATGTGTTTGAACCCAAAAAGGGCGAATCCAACGCAGGAGACGTTCTCGATGATTATTTACAGCAGCAATTTGATCGAGCCGAATCAAACCCCGGCGACGATTTTTTCAGCAGCCTGGTTCAGGCAGAGTTCCGTGGTCGCAAGCTCACTCGAGACGAATGTGCTGGGTTTGCCAATCTGGCATTCGCTGGGGGGCGCGACACCATCATTCACAGTATTACATCCATCGTTGCCTGGTTAGCCGACCATCCCGAGGAATATGCGTTTCTTCGTGAAGATCCAAAACGCATCACCTTGGCCAGCGAGGAGTTTTTTCGGGTGTTTATGCCACTAACGCAAATCGGCCGGGTGTGCCCCGCAGGTGCCGACGTGCATGGTGTTAAAGTTGAACCGGGTGAACGGGTCGGGTTGTGCTGGGTTTCGGCAAACCACGACCAAAATGTGTTCGAGAATCCCCATGAAGTGATTCTTGATCGCCGGCCCAACCCCCACGTCTCCTTTGGCTTCCGCGACCATCTGTGTCAGGGTGCCGCGCACGCACGGCTGGTCATCCGATCAATGTTGTCGATTCTGTGTGAACAGAATATCGAGATTGGAATACTTGACGCAAAACCTCACGTTGAAGTCCGAGAGAACTACAGTCGAACGATCGGATTCGACACGCTGAAGATTTATTTTCATCGCGAAAATGGCTGACAGCTCGATCGCTCTATCCGCGACACCGTGAACGATTCCTTCCTCTGTTTCTACTAGCCGCTTTTGCGCCAGCCAAGGTTCCATTGCGCGAAAGAACCGAGGCTACCGCCCGATGGCACTTACTTTAGACGAAACTTTTGATAATCTCATCAGCCGCCGAGCGATAGCTCCCGGTTTTTCGTTATCGCGAATGAACCGGACGCTATCGCGTGGCGGCTGATTGGAGGTAAAGTAAGTGAAATCATTGGCGTAGCCAATTTGAATCAGCCGCCAACGGAAAAGCGTCCGGTTTAGGCGCGTAGGACCGGACGCTTTTCCGTTGGCG